>CEUO01061503.1_pt1 | contig 76284 bp, 54 predicted proteins | sample 531391 | NCBI WGS metagenome assembly CEUO01 (sample SAMEA2622799, study PRJEB7988) | marine metagenome | isolation source: saline water (ENVO:00002010), including
TAATTTCTGAACTATTTTCTTAACAGGTGTCAAAATGAAATTTTTTAAATGTGCAGCATACGTGCTGTTTGCGGTGAGTTTATGCAACTTAGCTTTTAGTGCTTATATGTTTAGGGAACTTAGCAAGCCAAACATAATTGTTGCTCCAGATCCCGGAAATAGCATGAAGACCTTACAAGAACAGACGATGATGAGAGACACGCAATTGCTTCAAGGCATACTGATGATACATCACGATAGAAACATGCACAAACCCGGAGATCAAATGCTCTGTCCTCTTTGTGACGATTTTAAACAAAACTCAAAGTTGGTAAAAAATGAATAGATACATAACAGGCACGGACAAAGCCATCCTCGACAAAATAAAACAGTTGAGATATGGAAACGTAAAGAAAACCTTTAAGGTTCCGGAAGCCGTCACAATTGGTTGGGACAATGTTTTAGCAGACCCACCTTTTAACGACAGCGATACGACCAAGAAAGAACTGATTTACCTATCTGAGCTAACCAAAAATTTAGGTAGCTCAGAAATAGATCTAGTCAAAATGGTAGACAAAGATCCTAACCTATTGTATCAAAAAATATTGAATAAGCACGGACTAGAGTTTCCGGATGAGATATTTAAGAAATCTTGGAAGATAATGTCTCCAGTCATTAAGAACTTGAAGTACAAATTTAACAGGGCTAGACCTTATCAGCTAGCACCTCTTTATAATATTGAAATAAAGGTGATTGAAACTAAAAGCCATAAAACTCCAGCGTATCCATCTGGTCACACGGCATACGCCGCACTAGGTGCGTACATTCTATCCGCTAAGTACCCTGAGTACTCGTCCGAGTTCTTCTCTCAAGTGTCGTCTGCTGGAATGGCCAGAATGCTTCAGGGTGTCCACTATCCATCTGATAATGAAGCGTCTATGATAATTTCTGGTGCGATATGGGAAAATATTAGATACGACCTATTCCCAGAATTACGTAATTTCTAGATTTTTTGATTGACTTTTAGTAAGTCATAGACTATAATATAGTATCTTCACCAATAAAGCTGAGTTATGAGGTTCTCAGGCGAGGTGACGAAATGACCAAAACCTCTTTTATATTGAGTTAAATGTTGAACAAGGATAGACGATGGACTGGTTTCCACTTTGTAATTATACACACTACTCCCTTCAAAAGGGATTCTCAAAGCCAAAGCAGTTGGCTAAAAAGTGCTCTGAAAACTACTACACGGCGTGTGGTATAGCTGACTATAAGTCTATATCAGGTGCTGTTTCTTTCTACCAAGCCTGCATAGCCAATAACATAAAACCAATTATTGGTTGTTCTTTTGATGGCTTTTCACTCTTTGCTAAAAACAAGGATGGCTGGTTCGACCTTATCGAGCTTGTTTCATCTCTTGACAGTAAAGAGAATATCGACACCTCTAGCTTGCTGACTATAGCAAATCGTGGTAATATGATTTGCATCGCTAGTGACGAGTCGGTATCACCAATAAAAGGAGAAGACTTCTACGAAAAGTCGGAAGCTTTTATGGACATCTATTACACAGAAAAAGAACACGCAGAGCTTCATAGAGTTATCCTTTGTTCTAGCATGAAGACAACCCTACCCAAGATTAGTAAAGAAATTAAAAGGGGCGATGCTGTCGATAATCAGCAGTTTTTTGAGTCAAACGACTTCTACCTAAAGAACAAAACTGAAATAGGCGAGATCATAATTAATGACAACAAGCTAGATCAACTCAGAGAAATATATGACAAGTGCGAGAACTATAATATATTAAGCCAACCAATCTTACCAAGGTTTGACACGCCCAACAATCAAACACAAAAAGAATATCTAAGATCGTTAGCGAGAGATGGGTGGACTAAACTTCTTGCACACAAGATTAAAGATCCAGAACTGAAGAAGGTCTATGGCGACAGATTCAGACAAGAATACGAAGTTATAGAGCAGGCCAAGCTGTTTGGCTACTTCCTGATTGTGTGGGACATATTAAACCACTGCCGAAGTCAAGGCTGGATGGTCGGGCCGGGAAGAGGATCTGCCGCAGGTTGTCTCATATCCTACCTGATTGGTATTACAGAGATTGATCCCATTGAGTACGATCTGTTGTTTGAAAGATTTTACAACGCTGGTAGAAACACAGAAGACCACATCTCTTTACCGGATATTGATATGGACGTGCCGGGAGGTAAGCGGGATGAAATTATCCAGTATTTAAAAGACAAATACGGTAGTAGCAATGTTAGTCAGATGCTCACATTTGGAAGGCTACAAGGGCGTAGTGCCCTCAAAGAGGTGTTGAGGGTCAATTCTGCCTGCGGCTTTAGCGAGATGAACGAAATCACTAAATACATTCCAGATGAAGCAGCTATTTCAGATCAGCTAGCAGAAATGGACGAAGAAGATAGATCAATCATTAGATGGGCACTTATTAACCATCCAGACGACTTGAGAGACTATTGTTATGTTGGGGACGACGGAGGACTCAACGGAGACTTTGCACAATATTTTCAGCAAGCAATTGATATTGAAGGTACATTCAAGACACAAGGAAAACATGCTGCTGGTGTTGTTATATCAGCAGATGATTTAAATAAAGTTTGCCCTATGGTTAACCCTAAAAGCGGAACAGAAAAAATCGCTGGCCTTGAAATGGCCGACCTAGAGGCTCTCGGACACGTCAAGTTTGATGTTTTAGGCATTAACCTTTTGGATAAACTTATGATGATTAAGGAGTTAGTATGAATCGTGACATTATAGTGTTTGACTTTGAGACTGGCGGGAGAAATCCTCAAAAGTGTCAACCGACACAAATAGCCGCCATAGCATTAGATGGTAGAAACTTTAAGCTAAAGGGAGAGTTTAACAGCATGATGCGTCCGATTATTGATGATGACGAAGCTATTGCTGCTGGCGTTGACCCCTTAGAAGAAGGGGCCTTGAAAGTTACAGGTCAAACGAGATCAAAACTTGCCAGAGCACCGCTGCCAAAAGGTGTTTGGAAAAAGTTCTGTGCATTCGTAAACAAGTATAACTGGAAAGGCACACCATACTTTGCACCGATCCCTGCCGGTTTTAATATATTAGGGTACGACATGCACATCGTTAATAGACTTTGTAAAGAATACGGACCTTGGGACGATAAAAGACAACAGCAGAAATTATTTCATCAAATCTATAAAATTGACGTGATGGATGATGTGTGGCTGTGGACAGAAGGCGACCCAAATGTGAAGTCTATTAGTATGGACAGTCTTAGAGAAAGAATGGGACTGTCTAGCGAGAACGCACACGATGCCCTCCAAGACGTTAAAGACACTGCTAACATCTTTATTAAACTACAAAAATCAAGACGTGCTGTATACCGTAATATGAAATTTGAAAAAGCTTTTGCTGATGGAAAACTATTTGTATGATCGACTACAAAGATGATAAAACTTGGAGTTTATTCAAGGAAGGTAGAACCAAGGGCGTGTTCCAACTAGAAAGCAATCTAGGAAGGGGCTGGTCTAAAAAACTACAGCCAGAAAATATAGAAGAGCTTGCTGCGTTGATAGCTTTAATCAGGCCCGGATGCCTAAAGGCTATCATCGACGGCAAATCTATGACTCAACATTTTGTAGATAGGAAGCATAAATTAGAAGAAGTTTCTTACCTACATGAGTCGCTGGAAGAAATATTAAAGCCCACATACGGTGTTTTAGTATACCAAGAGCAGTCTATGCGTATCGCTCAAAAACTTGCAGGTTTCGATCTTAAGAAAGCTGACGATTTGCGTAAAGCTATTGGAAAGAAAAAGGCTGACCTAATGGCTTCCATTAGAAGGGATTTTATTCAGGGATGTAAAGAGAAGCAGGTAGTGGATGAAGACACAGCTTCAGAGATCTTTGGTTGGATTGAGAAATCTTCTAGATATTCCTTCAATAAGTCTCATGCGGTTGCATACGCATACGACTCTTACTGGTCTGCTTGGTATAAGGCCAATCACATCAATGAGTTTTTTCTGTCCTACCTGTACTATGCGAATGAAAAGCAAGACCCTCACCAAGAAATCTACGAGCTAGTAAATGAAGCGAAGCTGTTTGATCTAGACGTAAAAGTGCCAAAACTAAGCACGTTTTCTGACAAGTTTTCTATCGAAGAGGACGGCATCTATTTCGGAATTAGAGACATAAAAGGGTTGACCGGCGTAACAGGAGAGAAAGTTACGCTAGCAATAAAAGAAATTAGCGAAGAGATAGGCAAAGAACCAAAAGATTGGTCATGGATGGACGTTTTAATTAATCTTTCCACAAGAATCAATTCTACTGCGTTTAAAGCATTGTCTTCTATAGGATTTCTGTCTACAAAATCTACAGGTGTAACAAGAAACCAAGCTTTATACGAATACCTGATATTTAGAGAGTTGACAAAGGCTGAAACAACTTGGATTCAAAAGAACTACAGCAGCAAGCGTTGGACTAAATTAATTGATTGTTTCGTAGATTTGGCACCCACAAAGAAGCTGGGTGGAGGAACCAGCAACGTTAACAGGATGCAGATAGTAACCGACGAGATAGAGATGTTAAGAAATCCTCCTTATAGCTTGGACGACGACCCTACTTGGATTATTGAGCAGGAGAACAAGTTCTTGGGATGTCCGGTCTCTTTGTCTAAAATTGACGCTGTAGATACATCAATCGCAAACACAACCTGTAAAGAGGTTCTGGATGGAAAAAGAGGCAAGGACATCTGCATTGTGGCGAACATTCAACGTGTTGCAAACCACAAAATAAACAAGAAGAACAGCAAGCAAAAAGGTAGGACGATGTGCTTCTTGACTATAGAAGATGCAACTTGTTGCCTAGACAGCGTTATTGTTTTTCCAGACACCAGAGATAAAAGTCAGTATGTACTTTACGAAGGCAACAATCTCATGCTTTGTGGAGACGTAGAGAATGACGGCTCCTTTATAGTAGATAAAATCCATGAAATATAGTGTTACCTGCGAGAAATATGTTGGACTTTTCTAGTTTGGCTGCTACTATGTAGGTATAACAAAACGGAGATATTATGAATAATTGTATGTTTACTGGGTATCTTTACCATGACCCAGAAATAGAAATTGACGAAGATACGGGTGCAGAGTATTGCGAGTTCACCCTGTATGTTCCCGAGTATTATAGGAACAAGAAGCGTGAGAAAAAGAGAATCTCTACCTATTTTAGATTCATAGCATGGGACAGCGGAGCAAGAACTATTGCAAAACTAGGCAAAAGCAACATGAAGATGACTATAAACGCATCAGCAAAGAATATGGAGCCTGAAGACGACACATTAATTACTTTTAGAGTCAATCAATTTGATTTCGGATGCTTGGACAAGGATTAAAATGAGAAAAAAACGGATACTATTCTGTAGTGAAGCTACATTTTTGAACACTGGATATGCAACTTACACAAGAGAGATCCTTAATTACTTATATAATACGGGTAAATATGAGATAGCTGAAATGGCTTCGTATGGGCAGAGGAATGATCCTAGAGCCGAGGAAATACCTTGGAAATATTACGGTGTAGTTCCAAACACGGAGTTTGAGCCAAAGGCGACAGAAGAGGAGATGCAGGCTTATCAACAAAGCGGAACATCTCAGTTTGGTGAGTGGATCTTTGAGCATGTATGCTTAGACTTTTTACCAGACATAGTGTGCGATATCAGAGACTTTTGGATGCTTGAGTTTGCAGAAAGATCTCCTTTTAGGGAGTATTTTAAATGGTGCATCATGCCCACTGTAGACGCAAGACCTCAAGCTAGACAATGGGTTGCCACCTATAAATCAGCCGATGCTTGTTTGACCTATTCTGATTGGGCTGGTGAGATTTTATCAGACCAGTCTAATGAAACAATCAACTACCTAGGATCTGCACCCCCATCGGCCCATCCAGCATACGGCCCTGTCTCAGACAAAAAAGCTCATAAAGAGTCTTTCGGTATAGATCCTGAGTATAAAATTATAGGAACAGTAATGCGTAACCAAAGACGCAAGCTGTACCCAGACCTATTCAAGGCGTTTAAGAAATTCTTAGACCAGTCAGAAGACAAAAAATATTATCTATATTGCCATACATCCTATCCAGATTTAGGCTGGGATATACCTGAACTGATACAGGAAAACGGCCTTTCTTCTCACGTTCTGTTTACATATATTTGCCCAGAGACAAAGAACATATTTCCATCTCTGTTTCATGGTGCTGTAGCACAGTCTCCGTTTACCGGAAAGTGGGGATCAACACTGTCTAATGTTAAGAATGGTGCCTCTTACGAGCAGCTATCCTCCGTTATAAATTTATTCGATCTTTATACTCAGTATGCGAACTGTGAAGGTTTTGGGTTACCATACGTAGAAGCTGCGGCCTGTGGTGTTCCTGTCTGTGGCACAGATTATTCAGCAATGGAGAGCGAGATAAGAAAGCTAGAAGGCTTCCCAATCAAACCCAAAGCCTTGTACAAGGAACTAGAAACTGGATGTTTACGAGCAGTTCCAGACAACGATCTGGCGGCACAGTATTTCTTGGATTTCTTTTCTAAGTCAGAAGAAGAAAGATTAGCCGAAGGCAAGCGGACTAGAGAAAACTTTGAGAAACACTTTCAGTGGCACATGAGCGGTAAAAAGTGGGAAGACTACTTTGACAGTGTAAAGCTAGAGCCTGTAGAAAAAACTTGGGCATCACAGCCAAAGATACATAAGCCTGTAGAAAAACCTCAAGACGTACCGGATTCCCTTAATAGTAATAATATTGCTAGATGGCTTATTCTAAATGTGCTCGGAGATCCTTCAAAAATAAATACCTTTTTTGAGGCTAGACTCACAAGAGATCTTCTGTACAGATCCGCAACATCTTCTACCGGAGGCATGTACTTCAACGAGTCATCCGCAGCTTTTGACGGTATAAACCACAGGGTTGAATTCAATTTTGATATAGCATACGACCAGATGGTAGGAATGTGTGAAAGAAAAAACGTTTGGGAACAAAAACGTATAGAGACGATGAAACATAGAGGACTGATGTAATGAAAGTACTGTATATAGCACATTATAGGGAGTTCGGAGGTTGGTCGCAAGCCGCTACGGATCAGATGCTGGCTTTGGACAAAGCGGGCGTAGAAGTTGTATGTAGAAATATTACACTGACTTCCGATAGGCAGGACATAAATCCTAAGATACTGGAGTTTGAAAGAAGAGACTCGTCTGGGTGCGACTTTTGTATTCAGCATGTACTCCCCCACCATCTGGTAGGTACAGACGGTTTTAAAAAGAACATAGCATTCTTAGAGGCGGAAACACTAAGCATAAAACCGCTAGCTTGGTTTGAAAACCTTAAGCAGATGGACGAAGTTTGGGTTGCCAACAAACATTTAATGAACTCTTTAAATAATGATGGTCTTGGCGTACCAGTAAAGCTAGTACATCACGCAACAGACATATCAAAGTATAAAAAGAACTACAGAAAAATATCTGTTGAAAACGCTAATGATGCGTTTACTTTTTACTACATTGGTGATCTGAACGATAGAAAGAATATAGGATGTATCTCAGCCTGTTTCCATAGCGAATTTGATAGGTCAGAGGATGTCTCGCTAATAATTAAGGTTAAGAAGTTTGGCCTAAACTCAGAGCAAATACAACAACTATTAGATGGAGTCTTAGTACAGCAAAAGCAGGCGTTGCGAATGTATCCGACGCCACACGACTACAAAAAAGAAATAGTCATCACGTCCGAGATCGCTGAACAAGAACTCTACTCGCTGCATAATTTCTGCGATTGTTTTATCCTACCGTCTCATGGTGAGGCTTGGTCTATTCCATCGCTTGATGCTGTCGGGTTTGGAAACACTCCTATCTGTAGCAATTTTGGTGGACCTGCGGAGTTTATAGATAAAGACAACAAAGACACCGGAACCTTAGTAGATGGTGTGTTCTCTTGTTGCAGATGTTCTGATTCTGCTTTTCCAGACATGTTTACAGGTAGAGAATATTGGTTCCAACCGTGCGAAATGCAGCTTAGAAAAGCAATGAGACACTATTACGAGTCTTACAAGGCTGACCCAGAAGGGCATAAAAAACGTGCTAAAGAGGCTGGACTAAAAATGGTTGAACAATTTTCTTACGAGAATATTGGAAAAAGAATGTTGGAGGTTCTAAATGAGTCGTAAAACCCTTTCTGTAATAAATAAAGCACTAAATCCTAAAAAAGAGAAGTATAACATACTAACCTTTGATACTCATGAAAGATATCAATCTCAACTATGCAAGACTGGTCACAACTTCTATTCATTTAGATATGACAACTGCAAAGAGTGGGATACTAGCTACGCACCAGTGCCGGAAAATCACTACATCCTTCCGGCCAACTCTGTCATAACAGGACTAGAGTTTGATTTTATTCTCAGTCAAAGTAAGTTTGGTCAATTTCAAGTCGCACACCAATTAGCGTCCACGTTTGATATACCAATCCTTTCATTAGAACATACGCTGCCAATACCTAGCTGGCCAGAGGAACAACTAAAAGCTTTCCGACAGATGATCGGTCACGTTAATGTTTTTATATCAGAATACTCTATTGGCAAATGGAATATGAACTGCGTTGCAGATGTAATTCATCACTCAGTTGACACGGAGGTTTTTCAGCCTAGAGAAGTACAGGCTGAATCTGCCCCAGAAGTCTTGAGTGTTGTAAACGATTTTAAGAACAGAGACTACTGCTGCAACTACAGCGGCTGGAAGCGAGTAAGTAGCGAGTTCAATACTAAGTTGGTAGGTAGCTGCTCCGAGGGGCTTTCCAAACCCGCTGACTCGATAGAAGATCTAGTTAACGAATATAACTCAGCCAAGGTATTCCTGAACACTTCAACCATAAGCCCAGTCCCTACGTCTTTGTTAGAGGCAATGTCTTGTGGATCTGCCGTTGTATCAACCGCAACATGTATGATACCAGAAATTATAGAGAACGGAGTTAATGGCTTCATATCTAACGACGAAGAAGAGTTAAAATCTTACATAAAGACACTACTTGAAGACGACGAACTTAGAAGTAAAATGGGTACTGCCGCAAGAGAGACTGTTCTTAACAACTTCTCAGAAGAAAAATTTATAAACAATTGGAACAAGACTTTTGACAAAACTTATGGAGTTAAAAGATGAAAATACAGATTGCTAAAATGGGCGAACAGCCGATACAGGGATACACGCACGTAGTTTGCTCGGACAACTATATAAACTTTATGGATGTGTCTGACAATGAATGCACTGAAATATTGGCTAGTGATATTCTAGATCATTTTGATATAGATAAGGTTAGAGACTGCTTAGTATCTTTGGTTGGAAAGTTAAGACTGGGCGGGAAACTGATTGTAGGAGGTAAGGATATTCGCTTATTTTGCAAGAGCGTTATCAATGGTGCGATTAGCGACGAAGAAGCCTCCGTGGTTGTACAAAATACTAACTCCATGCCCGTGCAGTCAGGAGTGATACAAGTTCTTAAATCTTTAGGACTAAGTGTTGAAAACACAAATAGTGGCGGTATACACTTCCAAGTAACAGCAAAGCGTGGCTAATATGGACTGTTCAAAATGTATATTTGCTGAAGTCAAACCACCAGAAAACGATGGCATGTTTGGTCTTTGGCAACACGGATGTGGGGCTGGTAGACTAACCAAACTAAAAGAGAGGCAAGAAGCCACTCTCTCGGAAAAGTCTAGCGGAATAGAACAGCATACATATTATGACATCAGTAGATTTTGTAACATGTATAGGACTGGTAAATGGAAAGAGAACGCAGAAGGCTGTTTAAAAACCAAAGCGGAGAAAGAAAGCCAATTGAAGTTTGGAATGGTTGTTAATGCAGCAGACAGAACAGAGCAGCAAATTAAAGAAACGTTTGACTCGCTACTAGAGATAGACTATCCTAAAGATAAATTCCAAGTAACTTTGAGTATTCCCATAGGACACCTTCATACTCAAATATTGCTTAATGAAGTAGAGCGAGTGAGGGGGAAGGATGTAGAGTGCAATTTGATAATGCACGCAAATCATGCGGACAAAAGAGAAGAAGAAACAGAAATGTTTCAAAGCGTTATGTACGGAAGAAATAATTTCATCTGCAAAATAAACGCTGGCAACAAAATAAAAAGTAATTTTCTCAGTTTTATGGACAAGGAAGTCAACGAGAAATTAAACAAGATAGCCGTCTTTGAAGACAAAGAAAACCAAGCAGCTTTCCTCTCGTTTGGTGCTGTAAATTCCATGTACCCAGATTTCCTAGATTATGATTTGATGGCCAAAGAACTGACCACTATATCAAAGGACGAAAGAAATTATAGGGAATATGAGAAGAAGAAATAGATTTATAACCAGCCCAACGGCTGAAAACAGCGGGTCTGAGTTAGACTCATTTATATCTGTGGTTTTGTTTAGTGAAAATCACGGCTATAGAATGAAGTCTTACGGGCCGATATCCTTGATGAAAATCGAAGGTAAAACCCTTATTCAAAGGCAGGTTGAAGCTATAAAGGCTACGTTTAAAAATTTTGAGATTGTTTTATGCTCAGGTTTTGAAACACAAAAGACTGTAGAATTTGTGAAGTCTAACTTCGCAGATGTAAATATACGTGTAGTAGAAAATCAAATTCACTTCAATTCAAACTGCTGCGAAAGTGCTAGGCTCTGTTTGCATAACATAAACAACGATAGAATACTAATGTGCAATGGGGCGTTGCTTTTAAGCCCAGATATACTCAGAAATATAGACTATAACGTATCCACAGTGCTGTGCCAACAAAATGACGACTACAAAAATTTTGACGTTGGAATAATAGAGAATGGTGGAATTTTAGAGTCCATGGCGGTAGGAGTAAAAACAAAACTATGGAGTGAAGTTGTTTACTTTTCAAACAGAAAGGCCATAAACTCCTTGTACTCCATAGTCTCTAATGCAGAATACAAAAACAGATTCCTGTTTGAAGCGATAAATATGATGCTAAGAGACAATCGCTTATTTGTAAAAGAAAACACAGACCTTAGACCTGTAAAAATACAGAACATCAAAACCCTTAAGAGACTTACAAAAATATGAAAACTTTAATACAAAACTATAGCTCGGTGCTATCAACAGAACCCATGTACCTACAGAGATGTTTGTCAGAATCTGGGGAAGAATCCATCCTCTGGAATGACCCTAACCAAAGTGCCTTTGACACATTTGATCACGTTGCTCCGGACGTATTTATTACCCATTACAAGTTTTTGACTAATGACATAATGAAGTATCTTTCTGGCAGCAAAATTAAAATGATTTTAAATATGACTGGAGCACCAAAAGAAGATTTTGAGACTATAGAATCTATGGTAGAACAGTCTAAAATTGATGTGCCCTTCGTATTTACCAATTTGTACAGAGCTAACAGGGGTGTATCGCCCAAGAAGCTGAGGCTTGAAGGCTTATACCCAGCCGCCGACATCTTTATCCCAAGACTAGAAACGCCAAAGTTTGAACTGGACACTTGCGTTATATCTATTGGGAAAAACGAGCTTGTAGACAAAGCAATCAACAATGAAGACAACTACCACCTAGTTTCTCTCAACACTTCTGACGAGTCTAGGTATGCAGACATGCTATTAGACGTAACATCTCTGGTAAGTTTTTACGAAAAATATGATAAGGTTGTCTTGGCTGATGATGTAAATGTTGTAACATCCCAGTTGCTATTTGATTGCCTACTTAGATGTAATAATATAAAAATCAAAGTCCAAAAAGAGCAGCAGGAAATCCTTGATTCTATTTTAGCGGAAGTGTTTGTTGAAGGCAAGGAGCAGGGTTCTATATCAGACATCTTAAAGTCACAAGTTAAGACAAAGCACAACTGTTTCAGACGTACTGCTAGGCTAACAAGACTGCTAAAGAACTCTGATTTATCACTAAAACTAGAAAGGATAAGTGACTCACTATGAAAACTATAGTAACTGGCGGTGCGGGTTTTATAGGGTCGCACATAGTAGACAGATTGATTGATTGTGGGCATGAAGTATTTGTCATAGACGACGAATCCGCAGATACACATGAAAAATTTTACTACAATCAAAAAGCGGAATACTCATTTTACTCTGTTCAGGATCATTACAATATAAGACATCACTTTGAAGATGTTGACGTTGTATTTCACCTAGCCGCAGAGTCTCGCATACAGCCCTGCGTTCACAATCCGGTCATGGCAAACCTAGCCAATGTAGTCGGCACTTGTAGTGTCCTACAGGCGGCTAAGGAGGCTGGTGTCAAAAGAGTGGTGTACTCCTCAACCTCAGCAGCATACGGAGTACTAAATCAGATACCTTTAAAAGAAAGTATGCCAAACGACTGCCTAAACCCTTACTCTGTTAGCAAGGTCGCTGGCGAGGAGCTATGTAAGATGTTCTACAAACTGTATGGATTAGAGACCATAATTTTTAGATACTTCAACGTGTATGGAGAGCGACAACCAACGAAGGGTCAGTATGCACCAGTGATTGGCTTGTTCCAAAGACAACTAGAAGAAGGACTTCCGCTAACAGTGGTTGGAGACGGACTGCAATCTAGAGACTTCACAAATGTCTCGGATGTTGTAGAAGCTAACCTAAAAGCAGCGTTTACAACAAATAACAAAGCTTTTGGTCAAGTCTTCAACATAGGTACGGGAGAAAACTACACTATCATGGATCTTGTAAGGATTATATCTGGACAAGAAGATTTCTTTGTAAATTTACCGGAACGAATTGGCGAGGCTAGACATAGCAAGGCTGATAATAGCAAAGCTAAAGAAATACTTGGATGGGAACCAAAAGTAAACTTGGAGGAGTGGTTAAATGAACCTGCTGGTACAATTTCCGACGCTAGCTAGACCTGAAAAATTTGTGCAGGTGCTAGATAAGTATGTGACAACATGCAGCACATGGAACAAAATATTTTTCAATATAAATTGTGATGTTGATGATCAGTCTATGACCGATCCTTACATACAAGAACGAATAAAATATATCCTTAACAAAAGGCACGAAGTAGATGGCGTAATAAACTACGACAAAAATACGGACAAGATAAGTGCTATAAATTCAAACATGGACAATAAAAGTTTTGATATTGTAGTTTGTGCATCAGACGACATGGTGCCAAAGCAATATAGCTGGGACCAAAAGATAGCAGAAGCCATGAAAAAGTACTTTCCGGATCTAGACGGTTGCGTACACTTTGATGATGGGAATACCAAGGGTAAATTAATAACCTTTTCAATTATTGGCAGAAAACTTTACGAGGAATTTGGATATATTTACCATCCAGACTACAAGAGTCTTTACTGCGATGATGAGTTCACTCAGGTAGTTCGTGCTATGGGCAAAGAAAAGTATATTGACGAAATCATTATCAGTCACGAGCACTACAGTGTAGAGGGTACAGAAAACCACGGAGATGCAGACTATGCGGCACAAAAGACCCTGCACTATTCTGGTAGAGATCAATTTGTTTTTAACAAAAGAAAAGAATTAGGATTCCCAAAGGAGAGGATTACAAATGACTAGCAACATGTATACTGATACTCACGATCAAAAGAACTTTAACCTTTTAGCAAACAGAGGTGTAATTTCGCTTGGAGATACAGTTGTTGATGTGGGTGCTTGCCAAGGTGTTTATACACACATGTTTTCAACTCTTTTAGGAGCAACCGGTAAGATACATGCAATAGAACTCTTTCCTCCTAATTTTGGATATTTAGAAATGAGGTTCGGTCACATAGAAAATATTGAATTTCACAATGTTGCGATTTCCGACAAGGACGGTGGAGCAGAATCCATATATATAAGTGACGATAAAGTAGAGATGGTTGGAATAGTAGAAGCCAACGGCACAAAAATAGGAGAAGCGAAGTCGGTCACTCTTGATACGCTGCTAAAAGATGAAGGCGAAATATCACTTGTCAAGATAGACGTAGAGGGTGCAGAGCTAAAAGTTCTACACGGAATGAAAGAAACTATAAAGAGAACAAAAGCTATTTTGATAGAAGTACATTTTGATGAAATTTGGCCAGAAATAAGAAAGATTTTGATTGAAGATAACGGGTTTACTTGCTATAATGTAGAGAAGGAAGAAACATTGGACATGGATAGTTCCAGACCGTACCAATGCCTGTGTGTCAAGGAGTAACTATGAAAATAATAGCATTTAGCCTTTGGGGTGAAGACCCTAAGTATACCATAGGTGCGATTAGAAACGCCGAAATCGCAAAGAGACTGTTTCCAGAATGGACTTGTAGGTTTTACATAGGGCCAGACGTTCCGCAATACATAGTGCAAAAGCTGGGACAATTAGACTCCGAGTGTTGCTTGATGGATAGCAGCGGTTGGAACGGAATGTTCTGGAGGTTCTTTGCGGCAGACTCTCACGATACAATGATCTCTAGAGATACAGACTCAAGGCTAGGGGAAAGAGAAAGGGCGGCGATAGACGATTGGCTAAATGGAGATAAAGACTTCCATATAATCAGAGATCACCCGTATCACGCCACAGAAATATTGGGCGGAATGTGGGGAGCTAGGAACGGAATCTTAAAAGGCATAAAGGATATGATTCACGCCCACAATAATGGGTCGTATGACAATAAATATCAAGTAGATCAAAATTTTCTGAGGGACGTTATATATCCCATAGTAAAAGATAACGCAGAGGTTCATGATGAGTTTTTTGAGAAAAAGCCGTTTCCCAAGCACGCACCCAAAAGAACAAACGAATATTTCGTGGGTCAAGTTTATAACAATTTAGATGAACCGGAATTTAAATAATGAAGAATCTTTACATACATCACCACTTAGGACTTGGAGACCACCTAGACTGCAACGGGATGGTTCGTTATATCCAACAAAAGCAGGGTAGAAAAGTCTCAGTCTTCTCTAAGTCTAACTACTATCCTATGATAGAATATATGTATAGAGATACTGATAACATTGAAGTGATTGAAATAAGCAAGGATGACGAATACGGAGACGTTAGAAAGGTTGTTGCCGAAGACGACGGAGAGCTATTGGTTGTTGGGCATCAATTTTATCCCGGCAAAAGAGCAGAACTAGAGCAAGACAAGAATTGCTGGGAGTTCTTCTACGAGCAGATTCAAATTCCATACGAAGTAAGATACACTCATTTCCATGTACAGAGAGACGAAGAAGAAGAGCAAAGAGTGTTCAATAAACTGAACCCAAACAATGAGCCTTTCATATTTATACATGAAGATGCTGCTCGCGGTTTTACCTTAGACAGAAAGCACTTCCTTGACGATACCCTCAAGATTGTGGAAAACGATGTAACAGAAAATATCTTCCACTTTACTAAAATCCTAGAGGAAGCACAAGAAATCCACTGCATGGAAAGCTCTTTTAAAACACTCATTGACTTTTATTGTAAACAAGATAATATATTTTATCATGACATACGAGAAAGTCAACCTCTAGGACAACACAGCTCGCCTAAATGGACAGTAATAAAGTATGATTGAACTTATAAACTATAACTGGATGCCAACTGTAGCAAACCACGTTTGGGATGCAAGCCCGAATTTTTATGCCGCCGCTGGTGTAAGTAGGCTGCACAATCATGTAAAAGCGTTGCCAGAAAACATCAGGGAGGATGACATTCTTTTTGTAAAAACGGACTACTTATACGATGAGACTTTTCAAACAGCGTTCTTGCCCCGAATAAAGAAAAGGTTTACGTTGGTTACTGGGATATCTTCGTACAATGTCCAAGGCAAAGAAGCCGCTATATTAAACAGCGAGAAAGTCAAGCATTGGTTCTGCACAAATCCTCCGGATATAAATGACAAAAAGATCATACCGCTTCCAATAGGGTTTGAAGAAAAAGAGCGTGCGGGTGGTAACCAAGACGTTTTAAACAATGCTATGCTAAACGCACCAGAGTGGCTCAATAAGTCAGACAAACTATATCTGCCTTACCACGATGTAGGCACTAATCCACAAAGAGACGCACAGATCAGACTCTTGTCTTCTTTAGATTATGTAGAAGTAGAGACCGAAAGACTAGAATTTTCAGACTACTTAAATAAAATGTCTAATTACAAATATGTCTTGTGCCTATCCGGTGCTGGCGACGACACTCATAGAAATTATGAAGTGCTGCTAGTTGGCTCTACGCCTGTAATGCTTACCACGCCACTAAAAAAGGTCTTTGATTTCTATAACCTGCCGTCAATCTTTTTGAAAGAATGGGCTGGTCTAGGACAAATATACGAAAGCTGGATGTTAAAAAACAAATATCATTGGGATGTAACTGAATTTTTAAACGTAAACACTCATAAGGAAAGGATACTAAGTTATGCCAAGAATTGAGGTATCAGTGGGAGAACTTATAGACAAAATAACTATTTTGGAAATAAAGCAGGAGAGGATTACAGACGAGACAAAGCTTTCTCATGTAAATGCCGAACTGGGTATATTGAGAGCGACGGTAGAAAAAGATAGTATCTCGGTTCCTGAAGAGCTAGTGCAAGAACTCAAGCAGATTAACACGGAGCTTTGGGATGCAGAAGATGTGATTAGAGCCTGCGAAAGAGACCAAGACTTTAGCGAGGCGTTTGTAGAGTGTGCTAGGCTAGATGCAATTTTGAACGACAAAAGATTTCTCGCAAAGAACAAGATAAATGAATGCACAGAATCTTTAGTGAAGGAGCAGAAGTCTTATGAGGGACTTTATACCGCAAATTGAGCCTTGGATTGACCAAGCTGAGATGCACCATCTGAAAAAAGTTATAGACAGCACTTATGTTACAGAACATGAGATGACAGACCAGTTTGAACGTCTTATCACTGATTTAACAAAGTCTACCTATGCAGTATCTACGACCAACGGGACCGCTGCATTATTTTGTTGTCTTAAAGCTTTAGGTATAGGTCCGGGAGACGAGGTAATAGTTCCAAATATAACCTTTGTGGCTTCTTCTAACGCCGTAATAATGACCGGTGCAACACCTGTATTTTGCCAGATAAATGACAAAAACTTCTGCATAGATGTCGATAAAATAGAAGATGTCATAACAGATAAAACTAGAGCAATTATGCCGGTACACTTGTATGGACAAAGCTGTGACATGGACTCTATCTTAGATATAGCACTAAGAAACAATCTTTTTGTCGTAGAGGATGCAGCACAGGGTGTTGGAGTTAGATATGATCGCAAGCATACCGGAACGTTTGGCCACTTGGGCGTTCTTTCGTTTTATGGCAACAAGACAATCACCTGTGGCGAAGGCGGCATAGTTCTTACAAATTCTAAGGAATTGAGAGACAAAGTTTATCAACTTAAAAATCACGGCAGGATGAAGAAGGGACAATTCGTACACGAGGAGATAGGTTATAACTTTGCTTTTACAGAGATGCAGGCTGCTATTGGTGTGTCGCAACTTAAAAAGCTTTCGGCAATAAAAGATAAGAAAAAAAGAATCTATAATAGATATATGCAGTTGCTAGAACCCGTGTTTGAACAACTTAAGCCAGTTTGGGTTGACCCTAAGTGCGACCCAGTTTGGTGGTTCACGTCGTTTTTGACGCAAGAGAGAGAGGCATTAGAGAAATATCTACTATCGTTTGGAATACAAACCAGAAAGTTCTTTTGCCCGTTGCATATGCAGCCCTGTTACGACCACATGGAATTTGATAGATCCAAGTTTAAGTTGAGCGAAGAAATTTATAGTCAAGGCATATCGCTGCCATCAGCATACAACCTTACTATAGAAGAACAACAGTACATTATAGAAAAGATATTGGAATTTTATAAATGATACCCTTAGTTAAAAATACTATATCAGACAGAGAGATAGACCTTCTTGCCGACTGGCTACGTGGATATCCCAGACTGACCAAGGGGGAGTTGACGATACAGTTTGAGGATAAGTGGTCTGAACTGATTGGATGTAAGCACTCTGTGTTTGTCAATTCAGGATCGTCTGCGAACCTGCTGATGCTATATTCTCTAATTGAATCTGGCAAGATAAGCATAGGGGACAAAGTTGTGGTTCCGGCTGTTTCTTGGGCAACGGACTTAGCACCCGTCTGTCAGCTAGGACTAGAACCCGTGCTATGTGATTGTAATCTACAAGACCTCTCGGTTGATTTAGAGTACCTAGAAGGCTTACTAAAGAACAACGACATTAAGGTTTTAATTCTTGTGTCTGTGTTGGGGCTTGTGCCTGAAATGGACAAAGTCCAAAAACTCTGCGATAGCTACGATGTGATCTTATTGGAAGACACTTGTGAGTCCATAGGCTCTAGCTACAATGGTCAGAACTTGGGGACGTTTGGTTTGATGTCATCATTCTCTACCTACTTCGGTCATCACTTTTCTACAATAGAAGGTGGAGTGGTCTGCACAAACGACGACGACACCTATAACGTGTTGAAGTCTCTAAGAAGTCATGGGTGGGACAGAGACACAGACCCATACTACAAGAACAAACTTAGAAAAGACTACTTTGTATCGGATGATTTTGATTCGTTATATAAATTTTATATGATGGGCTTTAACTTGAGGTCAACGGATTTAAACGCTTTCTTGGGCTTAAATCAATTAGACAGTTTTGACAGTGTTATTGAAAAGAGAAATAGCAATTATAACCTATATCATCAACTAATAACTTGTGCAGACTGGAAGCCTCACGAGTCGTCTCAACAAAGATTTGTATCTAACTTTGCTTATCCAATGATCTCTAGAAATAGGCACAAAATAGTAGATAAGCTCACCACAAACGAGGTAGTAACTAGGCCATTGATATGCGGCTCTCTTGGCAAGCAGCCGTTCTGGACAAAGAGATACGGAGTCAAGCATCTACCAAATGCCGACATAGTAAACGATTGTGGTTTTTACCTACCAAACAACACAGACATAACAGAAGAAGAAATTAGATTTGTATGCTCGCTAGTGGAGGACGCATAATGATTAATGTTTCACAAAAAGATAATCCTGATCTTTACTTTGATTATAGGCTAGGGCTTAACCTCCTGCAAAACATAAAAGACGAAGACTACGAATATCCAGAAGATATCGTGGACTTTCATATTTATACAGAAGTTAAAACAGACAAAGAGCTTGAATGTGTTAAGTCCTTCTTGGCTACACAAAACTTAGACCACACCAATCTTATAATTTGGTCAGATTACAATATAGAAGATAATGAGCTTATTCAGCCGTACAAAGACTATCTAGACTTACGAGTATATAACGCTAGAGAAGAAGCAGTGGGAACGCCAATGGAGCACGAACACACCATGCTAGACGCTTCGGACAGTAAATACTACCTCAAGTCTGATCTTTTTAGATTGATGATGCTACATAAGTATGGAGGCGTTTGGGCCGACATGGATATTGTATTCTTAAGAGATTTTAAAGCTATCTTGGATCAAGAATATATGTATCAATGGGGTGGAGACACAGACTTTGCGAATCTTGGTGCCTGTGCAACAATGCTGGCCATGAAAAAGCAAAGCGAGTTTTCTCACAGAATGTTAGACGTTGTGAAAACTATGCCCGCTCTAGGTGACACAACAGTTTGGGGCAAGGATACATTTGCCAAACTTTGGAGAGAATGGCCCAACTTTACCATTTTTCCCTCTACATTCTTTAACACAGAGTGGTTGATTAGCAAGGTAGACAGACAGCTTAGTGAGGACGTGGAAAATGACTGGTTCTACAACAAAAAGAACACAGCAAAAGACCATCTCTTCCTAGAAGCGTTTACTTGGCATTGGCATAATTCTTCTAAGAAAACGTTTCCAATAGAAGAAGGCTCTAAGTTTGATCTCCTAAGAAAAAGAACCGATAAATTACTGAAAGAGAAGGGTATTCTTTGATGAAGACATCTGTAGTAATACCTGCTACTAACGGCAATTTTGGATATCTAAACTGCATACTTAGACACTATGAAGACGGTGTTGAGATTCCTGACGAAGTTGTTATATCAATTTCAAATGCACACAAGTTGGAATCATCAGATATTGATTGGCTTGAAGATAAATTCAAAAACACGTTTGAGTTGAAAGTCATACGACATTCCTGCACTATGATACAAGGTCCGAACAGAGATTCTGTAACCAAGTCCGCTACGGGAGACATTATAATCTCTAACGATGCGGACGATATACCGCACCCACAAAGAGTGCAAATAATTAAAAAGTTGTTTACAGAAAACGACATAGTACAGCTTAATCATGGGTACCAGACAAAGAAAAGTTTTCAGTTTGTGCAAGATATGGAGATTGTGTCATGTGAAAAAGTGTTTAACCACCACTTCCCAAACTGTGACCCAAACTTAAAAGACAGACCGAACCCTCACGACCTTGGTTTCCACGCACCGTACGGAGGCAATCTACCTTGGACTATCCACGCTGGAAACGTTGCGTTTTCCAAAGACGTGTTTGATGTAATGTCTTGGAGGCACACGGAAGAGATAGCTTGGGACTATGACTTCTGCATGGATGTTCTGTACCACTTTAAAAAATCAATGATTATAGACGCTCCGCTTCTATGGTACAATCTATTAGATACAAGAAGAAACTACGCTAACCCTAAAGATTTAGGTGAACTTTACAAGGAATAAACATGAAAGATACATATCAATTAAAAGCAATAAACGTAAAAGACCTAGATATTCTTGAGACTAAAGAGTCTGATAAGAACAAGGTGTCTATATGTAAACACAAGAATACTGGCAAAATCATTATACATAGATATGCTAGCAGAGGTAAAATTAACAACTTTATTGAAAATTATGAGTTTATTGATAAAGACTACAATAGTACGCTCCGTCCTTTGGACATGGAAAAAGCCAAAGAAATAATGAAGAGGCTTGAGGACGGCACGCCATATTCAAGTATCTATATTTTTTATGAAGATGTCTCGATGGTAACTGAGGAAACCATGCCAGAGAAGTCAGAACAAGAGCATAAATATACATCGACAGGAATCAAGTTTTGGAGACACCAAGAAAGCATGATGAGCTACAAAAACGGAGAAGGAAACTCTGTTGTCTGTACTCATATCTCTCCGGAAGGGGCTTGCAATCTTAAATGCCCATACTGCTCCGTAACATATAGAGATACCCACTCTAGGATTGATCTAGACGTTATAAAAGACTATGTACTTAAACTCAAGTCTAGGGGTTTGAAGGCTGTTATTTTGACAGGAGGAGGGGAGCCTACTTCCTACAAAAAATTTAATGAGCTTGTTCAATGGCTTAAATATGAGCAAGACCTTTCTGTAGCGTTAATCACTAACGGAACACTTGCTAAAAGAATTAAACCTGAAACTTGGGCGGCTTTCTCTTGGGTCAGAGTTAGTATCAATTTATTCCACGACTGGGAAAACAGGATTGGCGACAACTTTGAGGTTGAGCATCTTAGCCCAGACTGTGTTGTCGGCTGTTCTATGGTGTATACGGTAGAGCACGAGTCTACAAACGAGATAATGACTGACAGGATTAAAATGTTTGAAAAGGTTAGCAAGATAGCGGACAGGCTTGGAGCTAAGTACATTAGACTTCTACCAAACTGCTTGCTAGAACAAAAGCACTTACTTGCACAGCACAGATCCTTAGACAATACATTGGCACAGCTAGATGACGACAGATTTTTTCATCAGTATAAGATACACGGTGCCCCAAACAGCAGCGTTTGTCATCAGGCATATTTTAGACCGTATCTTAGTGAAGAGCCAAACCATGAAACGGGAAAACCCGGAACTGTATATCCATGCGATAGTGTAGTCCTTAACGACGGCTATGAGCATTTCGCTAAAGAATACCAACTTTGTTCCCCAGAAGATATACTTGATTTCTTAGACGGAAAGATTAAAGCAAAATTTGACCCTAGAGAAAGATGTAAAGGATGCGTGTTCACGGAAAATGTAAACATGTTGGATAAATTTAAGAGTAATAAGCTAGAATTGTTTGACCAATTTCAGCTACCATTGATGCATGAGGAATTTGTTTAATGAATAAATACAATGAGGACTACTACGAAAACGGTGTGCAGCTAGGAATTAGCGGCTACGCAAATTATAGGTGGATGCCAGACCTGACAATCCCAATGGCAGAAAGGATGATAGAGTATTTATCTATAAGGAAGAATAATAAAGTCTTAGATTTTGGTTGTGCTAAAGGATACCTAGTAAAAGCTTTTAGCGATCTTGGCTATGATTGTGAAGGTACAGACATCAGCACCTATGCACTAGATAAAGCACCGCCAGACATTAGAAATAAACTTTTTGAATACAGCGACAACAACCTTTTTGGCAGGTTCTACGACACAGTGATTGCTAAGGATGTGTTTGAGCATATCGAACCGTTTGACTTAATGGATATACTAATAAAGCTACAAGAGCATAGTGACAGATTGTTTGCTGTAGTACCTCTTGGCGACGGCAGTAAGTACGTAGTGCCTGAGTACGAAAGCGACATCACACATATTATTAGACAACCTAGAGAATGGTGGATAGACTTCTATGAAAAAGCAGGATACAGAGTTCAATTTTTCTCATACTTGATGGATGGTCTTAAAGATAACTGGTCACACTACCCGAAAGGAAATGGTTTCTTTATTTTATCATGTTAATTTTAATTATACAAGAAAATGGTAGGCACGAAGGCAATAGAAATTTTAGAGAATGCTTCTGTGCTAAACGAGCGTTTGAGCATCATGGTCACGCCGTAAAGGTCTGGGGACTGGGTCATGAAAATTACGAACAAGAACCAGACTACTCTACCTACGACCTAATCATAAACCTAGAAAACTATGATGAGACAGGTTGGGTTCCTAGCCTCGCCAAAGTGCAGACAAAGAAGTTTTTATGGTCTATAGATGCACACGTAAAAGGCATTGATACATACCTAAAAACTGCAAATGAGGGGAACTACGACCTTATACTGCAAGCTACTCCAGAGTTTGTTACGCAAGGTTCTGTTTGGTTGCCAAACTGTTATGACGACGAAGTTATCAAGCCTATGGATATAGAAAAGGAACACGGAATTGGATTCTGTGGAAACCTAGTAAACAGGGGACAGCTTATTAACTTGCTACAAAAAGAAGTAAATCTTAAGCTAGACGAGTTTGTTATCGGCCAAGATATGGTCAAAGCTATAAACTCCTATAAGGTTCACTGGAACGCAAATATAGGCATAGACATCAACTACAGAAATTTTGAGACTTTGGGTTGTGGTACGTGCCTACTAACTAGTCACAGCAACCATTATGAGTCTCTGGGGATGGTAGACGGTAAGAACTGTCTTGTCTACAAAAATGTAGAGGAAATGCTTGAAAAAGCTAGATTTTGCTTGGACAATGACGGTTTTAGGACTACTATATCTAATAACGGCCTTGTCTTAGCCGAAGAACACACGTACAAAAAAAGAATTTCTTATATACTACAACTTCTAAAAGGAGAACGAGAATGAAAGAACTAACCGACTTTTTGGTCAATCATGTAGCAGCCAATGGCCCAGTAAAGGCTTTGGTTAGCGGAGGAGCTATTGACGCCGTTGATGGCGTAACCCAAGTACAAAAGGGTGAAGCCGACGTTTACGTCGTTTTACAGCCCGACTCTATTGACCCAGCGATTGCAGACGCAACACCTGTCGTAGCATATGTTGCAAGTAGCAAGCTTAATATGCGGCCAAATTCACAGCCCGAAGCCGTGATGGGCAAAAAGCCTCACGGTCAAAATATTCTGTCTGAGCAGGTTGTTGTTTATTCAACATCAGAAATTGTAAAGCCGGAGCCAGAGCCAGAACCCGAGATAAGATCAACTCTACCACCAGAAGACGTTGGAGTGGCTTTTTCTATCAGCGGAGAGGACTCAACAACTACTCAGGAGCCGGAAGAAGAAGGCGACGACGATAATGACGATGGACAACTAGAACCAAGGATGTGGTAAGCATGAAAGTATTAATAACTGGTGGAACAGGTTTTTTAGGTAAAAGCCTGACTCAACACCTAAATAACCTAGAATATGAGGTTTACTCTGTAGGCTCCAAGTATTGGGATCTTAGGAGTCAACATGTTTGTGATACTCTATTGACACAGGTTGCACCAGATGTTATAGTTCATGCGGCTGGAAGTGTTGGGGGTATAGGAGCCAATCAGGATAATCCCGGTAAGTTTATGTATGATAATCTTATTATGGGGGCTAACATGATTGAGCTATCTAGACAACACGAAATTGATAAGTTTGTTCTTCTTGGTACGGTGTGTGCATACCCCAAGCACACGCCTGTGCCATTTACAGAAGATGAGTTGTGGAATGGCTACCCAGAAGAAACAAACGCTCCATATGGTATAGCAAAAAAAGCTCTTATGAAACTTCTGGAAACATATAAAGAACAGTATGATATGAATAGTGCCTGTTTGATTCCAGTAAACATGTACGGGCCTCATGATCATTTTAATTTAACTACAAGCCATGTTATACCAGCCCTAATTTTAAAGTTTTATAACGCTATGAAGAATGGCGAGCGAAGCGTTACACTTTGGGGGACAGGCACTGTCTCTAGAGAGTTTCTGTATGCTCCAGATTGTTGCGAAGCTATTGCTTTGGCGATTCAAAAAGACGTTGGCCCAGAACCTATAAACATTGGTACTGGAAAAGAAATAACCGTAGGGGACTTGGCTAAAGAAATCGCAGAGCAAATGGGGTATGAAGGAGAAATAATCTATGATCCATCTAGACCAGACGGTCAACCCAGAAGATGTCTAGACGTTCAAAGAGCTAAAGATAGATTAGGCTTTGAGGCGAAAACAGATCTACAAACAGGACTTAAACAAACTATAGAATGGTTCTTAGTCGCAGACGAAGAGGGAGAAGACGGATGAATTTAGGATTTTACGTACACCAAACGTCGGATACAAAATTAAACTCCGATATATACCAGCTATTGAATAGTGCTATCGAGCAAAACTTAGTAGATGACGCATCTTTATTTTATAATCAAATAGACTATAATCCAAATGTAAAGAAGTTTGGTAGCTTTAATTCTACCGATTTGTGGTCATTTAACGGAACTTTAGTTGTGACATCTTTGGCCTCCCTGCCATTAGCCGAAAGCGTAGTCAATAGAATCAAACTCATTTATATGTACTGTAAAGATGAGATTGCTAGTGGCGATCTAAACGAACTAATGCGACTACTATCAATAGATCCGTCTATGACTGTTGTGGCAAAAAGCGAGGAAGATAAAAAGGAATTTTACAGAGTAACAAAAAAAGAAATACCTGCGATCAAAAACTTTAATGCAGAGGAAATTTTAAAGGTGTAACATGAAAGACTTCGATAAAAAAGTTGTGCAAATGTACAACGACGAAAACAAGAGTACTTATGAAATAGCTAAAGTTCTAAAAACATATCCTAACAAGATACGCAGAACTTTGATAAAGAACGGGTATGCCCTTAAAGACAAAAGCGAAGCACAAAAGACTGCTTTAGCTGAGGGCAGAAGTTCGCACCCGACAAAGGGTAGAAAAAGATCTAGGCAAGAGAAGATAAAGATTAGTAGTAGTCTAGTTGACTACTGGAATGACATGACCGAAAAAGAAAAGAAGCGTAGATCTAAAATAGCTAAGAACAACTGGAAAAAAATGTCTGCTGAACAAAAGGAAACGATGCGTTCAAAAGGCATCGCAGCTATACAGTTAGCAGCTACAAACGGGTCTAAACTAGAACAATTTATACAATCTAAGCTCAACGAAGCTGGGTTTTCTGTAAAGATGCATCAAGTGATAATTCCGGCAGAAAATTTAGAAATAGACTTGTACATTCCAGAATTAAAGACTATAATAGAGGTAGATGGTCCTTCTCATTTTTATCCGATATGGGGGGATGAGAAACTACAGAAGCAGATAAATGCTGACCTTCGTAAAAGCGGTACGCTTCTTAGTAAAGGCTATGTCGTAATACGTGTCAAGTCACTTGGGCAAGAGTCTTTGGCTAAAAGAGAAGGCTTGGCAGAGGTAGTAACCCAGCATTTGAACAGTATTAAAAGTAAATTTCCACCAAGGTCAAAACGTTTTATAGAGGTTGAATAATGATTGAAATGAAGGAAAGAGATTTGTTTGAGGACATCGAGTTGCAAACACCAATGAACACAGATACCACAGTAAAGGATGTTATTATGGAAGAAGGAGCACCAAGTATAACGTCTCCAGAATGGAACGATTACATACTTGAGCTTTTTGCTGACAATGAACTCTTTGATGGTAGACCAACATGTGCAGGTCTACGAAGAGTTTCTGAGCTAGTATTGGGCCAAATCGTATCCAGTAAACCAACACAGGTCTTCCCTCCTAGTAGCGGAGACGAGGTTGGTAGAGCGACTGTTATTTGGGAGGTGGTATTCGCAGACGGCTCTGTCTTTTCTGATGTAGCAGATAGCTGGGAGGGCAACACAGACGACATGTTCTGCGTGTTTAACACCGCTACAGCGGCTACCCGTGCAGAGGGCAGGGCTTTAAGAAAGGCTCTTAGACTGCGGACTGTGGCGGCTGAAGAGATGACAAAGAAAGACACGGCTAGTATTGTTAAGAGTATTAGTCAAACAAAACGAGTAGAGACAGAAGGCGAGTATGATGACTCCTATAGGATGAGTGATGCTCAGGCAAACTTTATCGACTCAAAGTGTAAACAGTTAAATCTTAACGTAGCAGAATTTTTTAATGAGGTATTTGATTTAAATGTAAAAAGAAAGATTGATAAGCGTCAAGCAAGCGATGCTATCAAAAAGCTAAATGACTATCAACAAGATAAAAGTTTGATTCCTGATTCTATCACAGCTTACCTAGCAGAATGGAGAAATTAATGAAAGTTACTTATCAGACTAAAAATGGCAAGCTTAGTGTCGAGCTTGAAGGCGATTCACAGCGAGACATCTTTGCTGAGATTGCTAAATTCCAAGAGGTTTTCGAGGAAGACACATGTGGAAAGTGCGGATCTAATAACATTAAATTTGTTGTTAGAAACGTGGATGAAAACTTGTACTACGAACTGCGTTGTGCAGACTGTGGTGCAAGACTATCGTTTGGATCTATGAAGAAGGGTGGCGGCTTGTTCCCTAAACGTAAGGATAGCGAAGGAAATTGGCTACCTGACCGTGGATGGGTTAAGTGGAACCCTAAGACTGAGAAAAACGAATAGTTACTTAGCCAACTGAAGTTGAGTTTACTAGTTCTCAAACGAAGGTTAAGAGAATGCAAAACTAGAAAAGGGGTGGCTTACGCCACCCCTCTCTTTAATCGTTAACGATAAGTTTCTGGTCTTAATCTAAGGTTAAAGGATAGTCAAACCAGACTATAGCCTCCTGTTTAGGGGGCTATTTTTATAGGTACTCTAAAGTAAAATAAAGACCGTACTGAGTTTTACTACCAATACTGTCCGGTGAAGCACTGATTGCCAAATACCAGTCATGTCTAGTGCTTTGGTGTGCAGTACCCTGATTGGTCAGCCAGTTTATACTACCATCAGCAAGTCCGGAAGGTAAAGTTTCTGCGGCTGACGTGTTAAGACCGCTCATTCCGGGAGATGCAGTAAAATCTAGGTCGGACATCGCTTCTGCTGGATCAAATTCAGTCCACGCATAATTAGTGACGCCTCTCATAGCCAAGGTTCCGCTTTGCCCATTATGAGCCTCGTTTGGCTGAGGATGGCGACACTCGAATACTTTTGTTGTCACCCCACTAGCCTGTTTGGAAATATCGTTACGATCAAAAATACGCATTTTACAGTTCTGAACTCTAACAGCTTCAGAGTGTGTAAATCTTATATTAAGAGGTGCGTAGTAGTTTGGCATACCCGATAGACCAATAGTGCTACCTCCATTGGCTGAAACGCCGCTGTTTGGAATTGAGTCAGAAGACACCCATTTGGTGTTTTTACATCTAATTCCGCTAGCGGTTCCGTCGCCATTGGTTACGTATGTTGTATCTTGATACTGACCTACTGGTACGGAGATACCAAAACCTCCGCCAAAAAACCCTATACCAGAGCCAGACGTGTGTTTTATCTCAGTGGAGGTTCCTCCACCAGCTATGCTTGTCTCGTTAGCATAGAATTTAATTTCAGCCATTATTTAAACCCTCCTTATAGAAGTTCATAATATTATACACGAAAAGTAGTCAAATTTAAAATTAATTTGTAGTTATTGTCAGGTCTATGTAGTTTTCTTCGTTAGGGAATCTGGATACATTTCCCCTCCAGTCTCCTAACATAAATGTGTGTGAGATATCGTTGTGGAAGTGGAAAAACAAGTCATATTTATTGTTCTCTGATTTTTCACTTATCTCAACATCTACCTCTTGTTGGCCCACCTCTAGTCCAAATGGGCCGTCTGTCGATTCAGATCCTGCATTTGAAGCTATAGAAAGCCTGTTATACTCTTGATTTGTTGCTAACTTAGGCTTTTCATCAAGTATTATCTGATTATCTACCTCTGCTCTGACTATGGCCAAGTTAAAGCTTTTACCAAGCTCAGTTGGTTGAGAGCCGCCTGCGTGTACAGAAATGCCCACGCTTGTGTTAGATATAGGTCTTCCGCTTTCAACGGCAGTAAATCCAGTGTAAGAGAAGTCATACCCTCTGTTCACGACCTTAAATCCTTGGATTCTACCAAGACCATCTACCATAGTGACTTCCATTAGGAATTCAGCCCCTATTCTGTCAGAAACAACAAACGTATCTTTTTCTTTATAACCCTCTGTTCCGGGATTCTTAACAATCATTAAAACATCTTCGTTTTTCGTAAGGGGGTCAAAGGTTCTATTTCTCTCCCCTTCTGGCTTGCTTGGGTCATGGAAGGCTTTTGGCACACCAATTTTATATTCCACGAGGGTTCCGTTCTCATCTATTACGGTTGTAGCACCCTCCCAAACGATTGCATACCCTCCATTCGCATAGATAAACTCTTCGTTATCAGCATTGACCCCGTCAGAATAATCTGGTAAAGTGACTATTGTCTGAGGTATAACGGCCTGCTTTACTGTGGCTATGTAGGGAAGTAGCTTGCCTCTTCTGCTAGTGTCTATATTCCACTTAGTCTTTGGCATAAACTCATGAACATCTGAAAAGTCAGTTGCATTCCCCACTTTTGCCCTTGTTCCATAGATCTTGCTTTGTAACGGCAGCTCATACGGAGCATTAACTACGGGGTCGTCTCCGGGCTTGATGAGTTTAGCTGTGGGGATTCTACTGTCAATCAAGTACTTAGGCTGATCTATTTCATAGATGTAGCTTTTCGTTCCGCCAGTTGTGCTAGCCGGATCTTTTTGCGTCATCTTTTCTTGCTCTCTATGTATAACATATTTGTTAGCAGAATCCTTTTCGTCAATTACGCCCGCATTAAAGTGGTGAACAACAAAATATCTAGGATCATAAATTGTGTTTTCTCTAGGGTGCTGATGATATATTTTAACGTATAAGTTTGTTGTATTGAGATCTCTATACCCATTGCCTTTACCCCATCCGGGATACTGAGTGACATTTCCGATGCCAGCACTAGCACCCCAGCTCCAACATCCCAACCTGTTTTGTGAGTAGAATCTTATATTTGAATTGGCAGTCGCTGTTGCTACAGCACCTATAACGCCCACGCCTCCTGCTGGCTCATAATTAGAACCGACCCAGATGGGCAGCGTGCCCTCTTGAGCTTGCTCTTCCGTCAGATTACCATGACACCACTCGTTTCTATCTCGACCCCAGCTATCTTCACGAAATCTTCCGGTGTTGTTTCCTACACTAAAGCCTGCGTTGGGAGACACTTGGTATTTACCGACATAGATTGATGCGTTTGGTCCTTGGCTTGGATCAGGGAAGTCAAAACCTCTGGGATCGTCTGCGGGTCTGGCTGGAATATCAATATTATAGCATAAACCCCAATGGCTATTATAAAGAGAGAATATGTTACCCATGTATGTAGACAAATTACCACCTAATCCGGGTACTGATGTAGGTGTATTAAACATATGCTCATATAAATAGGCGTCCATATTATATTCTCTATCACGGGAGATATTGGAAGCGGCCCTCTTTCTGGTGCCCATTCTGTGTGCTATGGATTGCTGGAAAACCTGTCTACCGTTAGGAATAGCTGCGGGATCATACTCTTTTTGTCCAAACTGTGCGTAGGCTTCAGCCTTCAATGGCCTAAACATTATTCTGTTCGGAACTCTTGGTTTAAAGTCAAGAGCACTACTTAGCATAAAGTTTGGCTCAAAGACATCTGGATTTACTGGCTTTTTGTATAGCCAGCTTTGACCATAAGTAAAATAATCTCTTACCCTTTGTTCAGTTCCAAGAGCATTAAAATTAGTAGTATAAATTTCACTCAAAACATGAAGACTTTTTATCGGCTGTCCATTTTCACCTGAAGGAGCGGCGTTTGTTGCTATATCTGCCGGAAGATTAGAGAGGCTAGTATCTTCGTCTGTAAACATGGGAACTAGGTTGTTTTCTTCGTCCCTAAGCCCCTCAAAGTAATCAAGACGAGCAGGCCCATCGTTAAAAGGAAAGGTGTCTTCCGGTATGCCGTCGTCTCCAAAATACCTCAGTTCAATTGTTCCATTATCATATGTCGCGAAATTGTGGGTGGGTTGCCAACCAGATCCTCCTCCCGGCTTTCCACTTACTGCTATGGTTGATTCTGCAATATAGTTCCTAGCAACTCTATAGTCTGCCACGTCTTCAGCACTGTACCCGTCCGGGAATATGCAGCCAAAGAACGGGCCAGTTGCCGCACCATTAAAGTCCTCCTGTACAGTCTCTCCGTTTGGCCCCTCTACAGGATTTGTTACGCCAAGGCCCATCTTAGCTCCGGCATCTCTAGTTCCAGCGAGTTGGCTATCCATAAAATCAAACGAAGACATTTGGTGATATCCGCCCGGAATCAAACGCTCCATTTTAAAGTTATTGCCTCGATATAATGGTATGCCGCTATTGATAGGGTCGCCATCATAGTATTTTTTATGAAAAGCAGCCTGCACATCAAATGAGTCAATTCTTTTAAATCCACTATCTCTAAAATAATGAACAAAGTTGGTTGCAAAGTAAGTGAAATCCCATTTTCCGTCAAACCCTGCTGCGACATCTTGATCTTCTATACCAGAAGGGAAATCTATAGCAAACCACTGACCATCTATCTTATTAAGCAAGCACATCTGGTCTGTTGGTAGCTCTTTCCCGCTAGCGTTCCAAACCCTAAGTGTGGCTTTGTCATCGCTTTCTGCTGGACACTGTATTGTGAACTTGCCGTACTGGTCCGTTTCAGAAGCTTGTGCATAGTTAGGCGTCCATTGCATTGGGTTGCCGTTCTGCATGTTGATAGGAATTGCTGCTCCAGATCCAAATATAACGTGACTGTTAGGATCGCTAGGCATATTCAACATGTCTTCTGGAGGTAAAAGCCTTAAAGCTTCTGCGGTTAGAGTGTTGGCTTTTGGTATTGTTTGAGACACAATTCCTACCATTTGCTGGCTACCGGCCTCCCACTTGCCTGTATATTCATTGTAGGTCATGTCTAACTCGCCAACGACCTCTGCCGCCTCAGAGCCTTCAGGAAACGCTGAGAATCTTCCGTCTTCCTTGAACTCGTACTTTCTGCCTAATGCGTCAACAGGAGGTCCAGCAAAGGTGGGCTTGGCCAAAGTAACGCTACGTTTTGAGCTTTTTGGTGCGTCATTGTCGTACAGATATAACTTGAATTTTACCCAGTCAGCTTTTTCGCACCTAAATGTGTCTCCAGCGTCTCCAGACCCCAAACTAATATAAAAGGGTACGTAGCCGCTCCATTCGACATACCCAAGTCCCGCTCTAGGAACTTTACCTGCCTGCACATCGTTGATAAGTTCATAGCGTGCAAAGTCTTTCTTCTTCCAAGTTGCTCTATCAATAGTTTCAAATTCTATATGGTTTACATAGTCATTTAAAACAATTGCGTTGGTTATGGGGCTTACACCTAAGAATGGGATATCCTCTTTGTCCCCCTTGCCGTCAACGTTGACGAACGAAGCCTGTGTATCTAAGGTCAGTTCTCTGGTTAAAGGATCTATTTTAGCTACGGCGTTGTCGAACTCATCTATTTCTAGATCATCGTAGTTATAAATTCTAGGTTCTTTAGCTTCATTTTCTCCGTCTTGAACGAAGTCCCAAAGCTCTGTGTGACCGCCGTCTATATATTTAGGTACGTACTTACCAGCACCAGAATCACCCTCTTTTCTCCAAGCTAAAAATTTAAACTGGCCTTCTCCTATCGGGGATGACTTATCGGCGTTGCTACCTGTCTCGCTGCCAAGGAGTATAATCTCTGGCGTCTGAGTTCTAAAAAATGGGTTTCCGCCAAACTGAACACTTTGTTCAGTAAAGAAGTCTTGATTTACATACTTCCCTTCGGCGTCTTTTTTGTGCCACCACTTGTAAAGCGTGCCGGTTGTGAACGCCGACAAGCCTATAGATGCCATATATGGGTGGTCTGTTGTTATTAGATGATTTTCTACCTTTTCGTTTTGGTCGGCACTGAAAAGATCTTCCATCATATTCTTAGTTGTATTCTTTGGCATTTTTTCCTCCTAACCAAAAGTCCTTCTGTTTTTCTTTGTTATGTTATTTGCCTGTCTGCTGGCAAAATGGGGGTCAAGCGGATCGTCTGAAATTCCCTTGAACAAATCGCTGAGGTGTATTCCTGCGGTCTTTTGCGTAACGTCGTCTAGCTCTTGCTGGGTTCTAAAGAGGCTTTTCATCTCTTCCAGTTGGCTATCTGACTGCATCGTCGCCTCCTTGTCTTCTGATTTAAGAGTCTCAGAAGTGCCGTCTTTGTTTTCCAAAGTTGTGTCTGTTGGTATAGCACTGACAGTAATCATGCTAGGTTTTTGTTCTTCTCCTTTTTCCAAGCTAGTCATTAAAGCACTAGAATCTCTGGCCGCATCAAGCAGTCTTTGCCCGCCTTTTTCTAATAGACTACCTTGCAAGTTCATGTTCGCTGCTCCCTTACCTATGCCCCTTCTAATCAAATTATTGTTTTGATCTATTATCTTTTGACGTTCCCTGCTTATCTGTGCTATGGCGATCTCTTTTTGCTTTTGTAGTTTACCAAACTGAGAAGTATATAAATCTAACTTCACAGAAGTCTTTATTGATTGATTGCTTACATTTACGCTTATTGATGTAACAAGCGGTCCTTTTTCCTGTAATGCTTTTGCCAATGACACATCTATTGGAGCAGAAGCGTAAGAGAAGGAACCTCGTTCAGAAAATAGTAACAGACTATTGGAAAACTTTGTTTTCATCTTAGCTGACTGATCCATTAGCTGATATCCAGCGTACGACCAAGGTGCTAAATTTTCATCTTTTTCAAACTCTATTTTACCACCTATTTCTGAGAATTTTTTATCTGGTCCTCCAACCATTTTACCATCTAGTGCAGAAGAGACCCAAGGCCCGTAACACCTTTCCTCCGACAATAGTGGGATTGCAACTATGTCTGGATAAATTGGAGAAGGTGATGTAAATGATAATTTACTGGTTGAGCCATTACTAGATAGACTGATTAGCTTTGCCATATCCTTTTGTGCTTGAACAGCTCTAGTAATATCTTCCCAAGTAAAGTCAACACCTGATGGTAATTTGGAACAATCTACTATGGGGTCTTCGTCGTTTTCTTCTCCGGGAAGTGAAAACTCCTTTATCTTAACAACGTCTTCTGTAAGAGCGTTTGCTATAGAAGTAGCATTTATACCTCTCAGTGGGCCATCAACATATCGCTTATCTATGGTCGGGGTTATTCTTCCGGGAACAGTGATCAGAGCATAGACGTGCTTGTCGTCCAAATCTTTTTCTTCTGTAGTTATGATCCATTCTTTATAGGTGTCACTGTACTCTCTGCGAAAATCGTCCCAAGGCACCTTGTGGGCATCTTCTACAAGAACGCCAGACTCAGCACCATCTGGCGATATTAGTCCCCCGTCCTTTACTCCAAATACTGGCGTTGGCCTACGCTTGACTTCTTTCGGTACTCTACAACCCTCGTAATCCCCACTTCCATCAACATAAATAACTTCGTATGGCTGTTCCGCCAAACCGACAGTAAAATCTTCAGCCCAAACTGTAGCGTCACCCCTTAATGTTTTAGGGGACATGTAGAATCTGTCATCAACTTCGCATTTAACGAAAGCTACAGACTCGGCCTGTCTTTCGATTGTCTTATCGTCATTTACTCTTGCCTCAATACTGTTTAGTGCGTTCTTTTTATCGGGATCATTATTTGGCAGGGTCTCCATCACGTCTGGAATTATATTTCCATCTTTGTCAATACTTTGTTGCTCCATGTCCGCTGGATTTATATTTCCAAAATCTAAGTGTTGACTATGATCATATCTCGCATAACAATGAATTCTGTTGGAGTTAGACACTAGCTTGTCTAATAGCTTTGGTGCTAGAATATTTCTGGTGGCTTTTGGTAGCTCTACTTCAGGAACGCCAGAGAGTTTAGCTTCGCCAACTTTTAGATTTTTATTGTATAAAGCATAATTAAAAAACCCTCCTTGAGGTTCTGGTCTATAATTAAACTCCCAAACCTCTGACATTGGGTTATAATTGCATTTTAAAGCACCAAAAGTATAGCCAGAGCCGTAATGGACTAGTTCTTTGCTTCCAAGCTCCGCCGCCGCCTGACCCATAGCATCAACATCTAAATAATGCCAATGTATATTAGATTTAGTGGGCCAAATAGACGAGGGTAATGCGGTAGATGTTGGGCCTTCTCTCTCTGCTTTTTTGGCTACCCTCTTAAAATCTTTAAGTCGATCTTTCCATCCGCTACCACCTGTATATCCCGGTATGGCACTTATTGGTTGTGGCTTGAAACCAAACGGTCCCCTGACAACATCCCAAGCTTTGTCGTTTTTCTTCTTAATTCTAGAGGACCAGTTGACGTTACATGCCCTAGGAATTTTTACCAAAAACTTTTTGCCCAGATTATCGTCGGCAACCTTTTTCACAAAGTTATAAACCTTCTTTGCGTTATTAAGATTTTGTCTCTGATATTTAGAAAAGTTCTTTATTATTCCAGCAGCATTTTTGTAGGCGTCTTTTAACTGTATTATTTGTACCCTACGGCTACCTCTTAGCTTTTCAATATCTTCTCTTTCTTTAACCAGATTCGCTCTAATCTGATTTATTCTTTCCATGAGTATTGCTATGTCTTTTTCTATAGCATTGTTTCTTTCCGAGGCGACACCCTTTTCGATCTGTTCTCGTTTTTGCTTTATTAACGCCCGCAATCTTCTTTCGCTATTGTCAGCCATGGTCTTTGCGTAGCTAAATCTTTGCTTGTCGCTTGTTTCCATGTTTTGTAAGTTTTCTATGTTGCTAACAACAGTCTGGAAAGCACCAGCGATTTTTGTGAGGCCAGCTTCTGGAATACCTATTTTTTCAGCACGCTTGTAGTACAGTGGATATCCATAAGGTGGGTTACAAGGGCTTGCTGGATATCCATCTTTGCCCATTTTACCCTCGAATGGACCACCCGTTTTTATTTCAACATCAATTGTACTGGGTTCGCCAGTGTTTGGGTCAAGAACTGGCTCACCGTCTGCATCAGTTTCTTCAACCTGCCTTGTGGATTTACCTTCTTCATCACTTTTGCCTGAGTTCCAAACAGATCTAGGAACGCCCACGCCAAAATTTCTACCACCCGCCGTCAATTTGTCTAGCTGTTCTTTTACGGGGCTATCTTCATCTATTTGATCGTTAATCCCAGCAACCACTTCTGTCATTTTGGTGGTTAGCGACTGAAAGAAATACTGATTCTCGCTCAACTCTTGTATGTAGATCTCATTATACGTTCGTAAAAATTTAGACCACTGCTCATACGAAACCGCCGCCGCTCTTAGTTCCATCTCCGTGGCTACGTAATAAGCACCTACGCCGTGTGCATCTAACCCTCTAGCGTCTAAAAGTATTTGCTGATAAGATCCAAACCCTCTAGGTATGGTTACAGCGTTGTCTCCAATGAAACCATAGAATGGTAGGATCTGCTGATTTTGATTTGTTTCCAGCGTCCACTTATCGTGACCTATTTGTTCAAGCCTCTGCTTACCCTGAGCGTCACCCTCATCTTTTAATCTTTCAAGATAGTTATCTCTATCTCTAAGGTTATTAAAGTAGTACATGTCTACTTCTTGAGCACCAACTATAAACTTATCTGTTACAACATTAGAAACTTCAAAGCCAACATCTCTGTTTTCTACAAAGATATCATTAGCTTCAAGATCGTCTAGATATTTTTTAACTGCTCCATATGTTGGAGGCTCTTTCTTGTCTATACTATCAATTCTAATAATACCATTGACTAAACCGCTACCAAGTATTAGGTCTCTTTCCGGAGAATCTGGTGGTAGCTGTTGAGCTTTTGCTAAGACTTCTTGGTTCTTTTTAAATAGATGGCTGCAAGAAGGATGGTCTATGATCGGAAGCAAAGAAACAAATAAATCTCTACTAAGAACGTCACAAAGCTCCTGTGCCAACTCCATCATGGACATTTTGTCAAAGTCGAGATAATAGGTCAGAGGAATTTCTTCAGTAGGTATCCCTCCCCAATCAACAACATAATTATAGCCACGAAAGTCTATGACTCCTCCAAAGCCTGCCTCTTGAAATTCATGCGGTAGTTCAGAATCATAAGAAAATAAACTTTTAAGAGCTTGATCAACCCTATACCAAGGGATTCCATTATCGCTCCTTCTAGAGAACCCCTGTCCAGTTACAGGAAACTCTCCAGAAACCTTGACTTTTTCTTGTTTTTTCCCAGAAATTATTTCAATCTCTTGGCCGCTCGCTAGAATGTACTTATCAGTACCAAAATACGAAACCACTCCTTGAGGGCTTACGGACTTTGTTAGCACCTGTTTGTCATCACTGTTTTCTTCAAACTGTCGTGTTAATTGATCGCTAGGATCATACTCAAGAAACCCATATATATTGTACAAGTTTTTATTATTGAATGTAGTTCCTTGATAGTTGTTTAGTATCAACTGTGTATTTGTGAGTATTTCTCTAGGGTCGGTCAACTTAACGCTATACAGGGGGTTGCCACCCTCACTTCTGTTCTCAGTATAACTTTGTAGGATTCCCCCAAATGTAAAGTGTGCAAAGCCACGCCACTTTGTTTCAGGATCTAATAATACACTTTTGTCTATCCACTTCGCAACGCCCGCTTGAGTATCTTTGCTTAAGAGATAATACCCCTCTTCATGCTTTGTTATTGGCAAGTCTTTTTCCACAATAGGAAAAGGTTCTTCTGGCATCTCTAACGTATCTATTTTGTTGTCAGGAGTGCTGTATATCTGATCAAAATCTTTTCTAAAGGCTTGCTCAACCGAGGCGTAGTTTTTGCCAAACTTGAAGAATACAGGAGATCCCACTACAGGTGGCATGAAATGATCGTGAACCCCACTGTGATAAACATCGTCTCCAAGTCCAAAATCCGTACCGTCAGATGTGTGGAATTCATCATTGACAAGCTCTATGCCCATAGTTGAACTAGAGTCGCCAAACCCTGCATTTACACTAAACGACCTTATAGAAGCACCAAGAAAACTTTGCTGAACATAACCCTCGTTACCGTTGTCAGAAGCGGTTCCATCTATGTTTCCAGAAGTCCAACCAGCAACAGACAAGGCACCTCTAAAACCTTGTGTAAAGTTTGGATTATCTGGCCAGTCTTCTTGAAAATAACTGCTTGGTGGTACTATAGAATATTTATGTTCTTTTCTAACCATCTCCTGTTACTCCTCCGTCCTTGTTTGTATCATTGCCATAATCTGGATCTGTTTCTTCTTGATCTTCTTCGTCATCTATTTGTCCTGTTCCATATCTATCCCACACATTATCTGTTGCCACCAAGTCTGCAACAAAAGGAATTCTGACCTCTCTATCTTCCTCTACGGTTGATGCCGTGCCTCCTCCCGGAAGCGGCTGTGTCGAACCTCCACCAGTACCTCCACCAGCAGTATCTTCCTCAAAGGGTAAGTAATGTATGTAATCATTAAAAATTGTAAAATCATCTATACCGGCGGCTCCGGTCTTTTCTTTAGATTCTTCAGCGTTAGAAAAGTCGCTTAAAAGTTTCCTAAAGTTAAAAATTCCAGAACCTCTAGAGCCATCATAACCTACGAATTCTGGATGATTATCAGACCTCTGTTGATTTCCGCTGGGGGCAAATGTTATAAACAAGCCTGACGGACCGTATAGCAGTCCACTTGCTTGATTATTTGTGTTTCCAAACGCATAACTTTCTGGAGAAGTATAATACCTGTTTATACCCTTGCCTTCAAACCCCTGAAGTTTTTTGCCTAGCTGATTAGCTCCTGTTATATCATCAATCAAGAATGTTTCATTAAAATCTCTGTCTTGACGAAAGTCTAGGAAATTGCCTGTAAATAATCCGCTACCCGCATAAAGGAGTATTTGTTTATTTTCATAGGATTCTATCGGAAACGGAACAAGCGTATAGCCACTGGGATATTGTGTACCTGAAATGGTAGGAAGTACTGAGCTTGGAAATACACTTTCTAGTTGATATACAGACATAATTTTCCCTACTTATCTAATTCGTAAGTGAAGGATAAGTTAAAGCTGTAATTACCAGTCTTCGGCTCCCAATTTTCTGACGGTGCTGATATGAAGTATTTTCTAACTCCCGGCTCATTTGCTGGGCTTAGGCTTTCCAGTAGATTAGCCAGCTCCGTCGCTGTAGGCTCGTTTACACTTGGCTTCAATAACAATAAAGATGGCCTGCCAGAATCATACGGTATCTTTGTATAATCCATAATTAAATTTATCGAAACATCTCTTTTATATTCAGTTCTCCCTCCTATATATTGCAAAATAGGTCCAGTCGGCCTTCCTATAACTGGGATAACGGAAAATACATCCCCCGGATAGGTATCGCTAACATTTATTGATTCACTAATAGCCGACGATATTATATTAGTTGGTCTATTGTCAAATTCCAAAGAATAAGTTAATTCTCCAGCAATTTTATTTGCCCCTAAAGACACAGATAGCGGCTCTGAATTTAACTGTACTTGTGTTTGATTATTTGCACGTTTGTATATTAAACTTCCTACACCAAAGAATTGGTTGTTAGAAATTTTATTATAGTACTCAAGAGCTGATTCATATCTTGTTAGAAAATACGGGGAGGGTTGGTCACCCCCGTTTATTTCTTGAGCACCGATGAAGAAAGAGCTGTTAGGATCGCTAAAGTTTCTCGCTGTCCAATTTTTACCGCCATACACCGTACTGTTGGCTTGAGTTGCTGATAACCCTTTTATATTTCCGTTGATACCAACTTTGACAAATGGGTCACTGGTACTACTGCTTATGCTCATTGAGTAATTTTCATAAGCGGCTTGTCTAGATAATAACCAAGACTCTGTTACGCTATATGTACCAGCGGTCTCGTCTATGTTTTCTGTACGAACATGGTTATATCCACCGTAATCATCCAGCAGATCCAATGTGCCAGCACCAATCTTACCTAGAAAGTTTGGTAGTGGATGGCCCGCTGGCAAGCTTGCTGGATTATAGACACCTGTTTGATTTGGGTAACCTTGAAATACTGCGGAGTGGTCTATCGTCCCGTCTATGTCTCCTGTCGGAACGTCGTTTGGATTCTTGGGGTTGTAGGAAAGTCTTGCTTGAACAAATTTTTTCGCTGATGCCCAAGCCGTCAACCTCGTGACCATAGATCCCGCAGCGTTTGGTGCGTAGTGGTCTTTACCTACCGCAGATATATTGTGAGTAATTCTATAAACTCTTTCTATAGTGTCATCATTTAGGTTGTATACTTCTCCTTGCCCCTCGTCAACTTCTATTGCCCAATTTTCGGTGAAGTCTCTTATGAAAGCGTTTCCGTATTCATCAACAAAATTTTGATCCAGCTTGAGAGGTCTGGTATTGAAGAGTGGGTCAGATTGATCTCTCATGCCGTCAGCGTCGGCTGTACCCAGACCCGCCGTTGTGTAAAGAAGGTCTGCTTCCAGTGTTATTGTATAATCACAAGAAGTTACATAGGTGCCTTCGGAGAACGATATGTTAGTAACTCTAGGGAAAACTATAATCCCGCCGCTGTCAAACTCAACATCGGTTATCTCCACCCTCTGACCATGATTCGCAAACAACTCTCTTAGAGATCTCTGCTTCATCATAATCGAGTTAGCGGCTTGTTGCTCAGGAACCTTCTGGCTTGGTGGTTTTTTGTTGCCAAAATGACTTATGTTGTTGTCAAAACTATTATAGGGACCAGCAAACACTGGATAAGGGTTAGGCACACCATGAAACTCGTAAACCTGTCCGGTTTGATTGCTTAATCCGTACGGAGTTCCTTCGTCTGGTAGTAGCTTACCAGTCAGGGTTATTGTATAGGTGACCCCTAGTATATCGCCAGCAGCAGTTTGATTTAAATCTGAGCTGATAGACACCAAAGGCGTTGGCCTAATCGTGCAATCGTTATTTGCTAGGTTTTTGTATCTTACTCTTATTGGCATTATCGACCTCTAATATTTATCAAAAGTTCCCCGGACGGGCTAGCGTCTTCCCCGCTAACATTTATATTTAAATTATTGGTAACTAGCGTTGACATCGTAAACAGTGGCATATCTCCGCTAGGTACTCCACTAGCACCTTTTATGTTTATGTCCATATTATTATACACATATGCGGACGAAGGAGCCGGAATAAATAGACTCAAACCTGAAGGTCTATGGTTCAATGAGTCCATATCATAGGAGAAATCTGTAGTAAACTCTTCATCGCCAACCAAGGAAGGCCAAGCGTTGTCTAGTGAGTTTGGTCTACCAAACGTATTGAAGTAAAGTACATCAAATTCTTGCGTTGTATCCGGTGCTGTGCCAATTACGGACTCTACGTATGGTCTATGTGCTATAAATCCTTTTTCTGAAGAGTCAAAACCAGAACCCTCTAAGAATATATCCCCATTCTGGTTGGCAAACAACAATCCGCTGACGGATACTCTTTTTGGTGGCCCGCTGGTCGGCTGATAAACTCTAGTTCTAATTCTATCTGACTCTCCTTTATCTCCAAACACTTCAACCTCAATCCATCCGCCAGAGTTTGGTATTGAAGGCAGTTGTTCTCTAAGCATACCATCAAATGTATACGCAGAACCGGCACTTTCTAAACCGTTAACGGGTGTTGCATCGGACGCACTTTGTGGATGGTTTCCACTTGTCGCAAAATCATGGAAAGGAGCACCACCAACAAGAGTGTAATCACTATCGCTTCGCTTGGCTCTATTTACTGCGACAGACCATCCAAAGTTGTCATTTTCACAGCCACTAACTAAAGCTGATATAAACTTATTAGCAGCCGTTCTGTCTTTATGTCCTTGGGCGTATAGCTTCTCTTTAAACAACCACTCTCTTGTTCTGGTCGGGAAGTGTGTTATTGAATCCTTAAATGTATAGACAGCACCGTTGTTAAGAACAAGTGTTCCGCTAGCGTTGCCAAACTTATCAAAACGAACGCCAGAAGAACCCAAGTCGTGCATGACATGGTGAGGAATTACAAACTCTCGTCCAAACTCTTTTCTTATAAATTCTCCGCTACTGTATATGCTGTGGTCGTGCAATGTATCAAAGTTATGATTAGGAGATCCAACAGCTATCATGTCAGAGTCAATAGCTACCGAATATCCAAACTGGTCCGGTTTCTTGGCATACTTCAAAACAAAGTCTGAATCTAAGTTGTGAGTGCCTAGCTCTGACAAGAAAGATATCGTGCGAGTAATCAATCCTGCGTCAACGCTATCTGGTTTGATCTTCTGCTTCCACTCCCAAGGTAAGAACTCGTCTCTAACATTAGTGCCACTACCTGTTCTTTCAAAGTAGAACGCAGCACCACCGCCACCATTTTCAGAAACATCTAGACCTGAAAGTGTTGGGCTATTTTCTATCTCATGCCATTGAACTATTCCGCTAACACCGCTAGCTGCGTATTGAGTTCTAAATCCATTGAATGGAGTACCAACAACAAGTTTGTCTTGAGACAAGTCGATAGAGAAGCCGAATAGGTCACCGGGACATCCAGAGTCATATACATCGAAATCTAAGTAATCATTTCCGGTTAACTTCATAAGTTCAGGAAGACCGCCCGCACTATCTGCGTCAACGATATAATCTCTTGGCTCACCGCCATCAATAATGTAAGACCCAAGACCCAAGAAGTCGCCGCTAAATCTTGGGTAAAGACCAAACTCTCCAAGTGCAACGGTAGTACCAAACTCTTTAATCTTCTTGCCTATCTGTTGAGGTAGAGGGTTCTTCTCTCGCACAAATCCGGGGTTAGCTGGAAGGTACGTGTCTTCATTATCTACATATTTGTTTAGATTGCCTTTGACTCCGCCTGCACCGTAAAGAGGGTCTATCGTGTTTGAAACACCGCTAGCAGCATAGTACTTAGCTGGGCTACCTCTCTCGGGCGACCTTAGTTTTTGTGTGAACTCAAATTTTCTTCCGCCAAGCTGGTCGTCCATAGCCAATGGGTTTTCAGCTCCTATGTCTCTTCTAGTGGCGGTTACCGGATACAGGCTACGTATGAACTGTTGATTTTCACCAAGTGCATCAGACCTGTACTGAGGACATTGACCTTGTAAGAGAGTAGAGTCTGATATCACCACGATCTTAGATCTGTTGTTACCGTTTGTACCGGCTGAGAAGTGTTCAAACTCTTCAGCGGCAATTACTGGTCCGTCTTCTATTTCGGTTTCGCCTCTAGGAGGACAGCAGTTTTCAGGGTCTTCATCACAAGGAGGTGCGAAGGGGTTGCAATAAGGATCGCTAACATGCTTAATTGGTCTAAATTCTCCCGGTATTACAAATCTCTTTTCTGGCACATACCAACTAGTGCAAATATCTTTGTAAGGAGGGTCGCATGGAACTTTCTTGATTTTTGTTCTGCTTGTTACTATTGTCTCAATAGGAAGCGGACAGCCCGATATTGAAAGCAACCTAACTGTTTGTGGAGGCAATCCTCTGCCAGCAGCCTGCTCATCTTCCGGCTTGATAAATGTGTGCAAAGAGCTGAAATCAAATGTTGCGGTTTCACCCTTAGCCACAAAATCTCTTGTAATAGTTTCTGGTGTTCTAAGTGCTGTCTTTGTTAAGGTAAAGGCTCCGTTTTGCCCCGGATCGTCAGGTGGCGAATCAGCGTCGAAGGATACTGTACCAAAATCGGCATACACTTCAAAGTGATCATTAGAGGTTTCAGATACGTAGTTCAGGAACAGTCTATATCCAGAACCCGGAAGCGTAGGCAAAGTAATCTGCCCCTTAGCGTCTATTCTGTAAAGCTCAGGTATCGTTATTTCCCTATCTCTAATTGGGTCGGCGTACGATAAGATTCTCTTAAAGTCACCCCCTCCAGAGATAGGAATGTATTCTGAGCCAGCGTTTTCACCAGCAAAGTCTGCACCAATGTCTTGGAACCCGTCCGGCCACAAGGCAAATTTTCCAACCTTAGTATCTACCGGTTCTATTTCATGAGGACCGTAGAAAGCAAAACCTTCTCTACATCCAGTAGTCGGAATTGTTTCAGGATTTAAAATTTGAGTAGGTGTTTCCATCTGACCATAGGGATAAGGCGTTTTGTTGCCCTCAGTTAATGAATTCGACTGTTGTACGAAATATTCTCCAATGGAAGGAACAAAGCATGGTCTACTACCAAGATTCAAAACTGAGCACAAGTAATCAACATTACCAGCTATGGCTTGTGCATTATCTTCATGATTGCCTGCGTATGTAATTACTATTCTTTTGTTTCCTCTTTCAAGGAACTCTCTCATTTGTCCGGCTTCTAGATCGTCCGGCCTTCCTTCTGGGTTTGCTATCCAAAGCGTAGTTATCTCGGAGCCTGTGACTTTATCTAGCTCTGGGAAGAGTGCTGTTGCATCTGTTTCTACAAAGTTTTCTTCAACCTCTATACCCATAGACTCCAGTCTTTCTTTTAAGACGTTGTTGTCTTGGTCTACTTGCTTGCTAGAGTACGCATCTTTAAATGATGTTCTCCCTGTCCAACCACCGAGTTGTAAGACTTTTCCTGTGGCACCACAGTCTTTCATCAGCATATTTACATAGAACAGTATATTTTCATCATCATTGTTGCTAGGCCTCTCTTGGTCTCCAGTAACACCAAAGCTTCTGGAATTTTCGCCAAGCATGGACGCCATAATTATTACATTTGAGTTAGTCTTAATTGGCTCATCATTTTTGTCTTTAGCGTAATAGGATTCTTGTAACGCCAGTATGCTGTCGGGAAGCAAGGTTCTATTCTTGATAATCGGTTGCCCAGCATAAGGCTCGCCTTTAGCCTGAAGTATGGAGTCTCGTCCATTTTTCTTGTCTGGATCAAAAAAGTCTCCAAAATCGTAACTGCTAAATGTTCCCGCAAGTTCTGATGTGCTGTCTTCAAAGATTGAGAAGGAAACAAAATCTTCGTGATCTTTAGCAAACTCTTTATGAGTTGTAAAGCTCTTGATTTTTATTTCTTTAAAACAGTACTCTCTTTCGCAGTCAACACCGCTTCTAGCTGGAATAATCTTTACAGTATCCGGTAGCCATTCAGCGGCGGTCAGGATCGGTACTATATCTTCATAGGGTCTATTAAGGAAGGGGCGTGGTGATTCTGGGTAGTCATCGCATCCCTGTGCTGGGTTCGGATTAGCGAAGTGCCAAGCCCAGTTCTTTTGGTACTCTATTTTTATCTTTCTATCACCAACCGTCTTTTCACAAGCCTCTGTCCATTCAGACCTCAAGTCTCCCAAATGTTTGAGAGGTAGGTTGCAAACAGATGGATTCAACTTGTCACATGGGGATCTTTCTATAAAGTCTTGTAGATCAACATCAGATAGGTCCATTCTAATGTCGCCAACACCCCTAGCAAACATATTTTGTCTTGTTATTGGTGACTCAAAGAACTTAGTATGGTTCTGAGTTGGCTGGAAAGCTTTCGTGACATTATATTTGTCATTGAACACGTCTGTGCTAGATACACAATCTGGCAATGATTGATATCTATCTGGGGCGGGGACAATAGTCATTCGAGAACCCAGTTTTTTAAGAACTCTATTAACTATGTCGTTAGATTCTTTATATACACCGTTCTCTTCGTATGTTGGGTCATTACCAACCAACACTAGTGTTCTGTCTCCCAGTGCAAGCCAGTCTTTAATGTTTTGTATTATTTCATCACTATCGGCATCTAGTTCCGGTGTGATGATGAATGCTAAACCAGCGTCTCTAGGTATCTCTATTTCTTCAAACTCTGTTCTTCTAAATGGCAAGTTAGAAGGTTCAAAGTAGAGACCCATTTGATCATAAAGCCCCTGATCTCGTTCTTCTGGGTGCAGAGACCTGTCCAAGTTTCCAAATCTAGTGAACTCTACCACTCCGCTATGTGGATATATCTTCTTAGATTCAAACACTCTGACGGCACCAGCGTTTGTATATGAAGCCCAAGTATTCTTACCTTTGTACCAGATGTTACTATCTTCAAACAAGGTAGTTGAATCTGTAGGTGCTCCAAACGCTACGATGTCTCCATCGTCGCTCACGGCGGTACTATATCCTAGTCTAGAAGTTCCTAAGAACTCTCCAAGTATGAACTGCCAAGTGCCCGTAGTCTTAATGTCGCCATAGCTATAGTTAAAGATAGGTTTGTATAATTTTACCTTGTTCTTAATTCTTGCTGATAGTTTATTGTCTGGAGTCATCTCATGATACAGAACCCTACCAACGTCGTTTACGCCAGACTCGGTAAGCAACAGGTCGTACCTAGCAATCGCATTAGTGTCATTGATGCTTACTAAGTAATCCCTAATTTTACCGTATAGCCTCGTATTCTCAGTATCGTCTCTTTCATAAATTTCACAAGGCGTCTGTGTGTATGGAGAGCCAACAGATATAATTTCAGAGTTCTTACTAATAGAAACGGAGTGGCCGTATCTATCGTTGTATTTCATTCCGTAGCCAAACTGATAATCTTCATCATCGTTAAGATCATCGTCTATGTTGTTGGATTCTCTGTCGGCAAAGGATTTTATTACTTGAACGCAGTTAAAGATACCACTTTCTTTCTCGAATACAAATACCCTACCTCCAGAAGATGGTGGAATTTGGAACTCATAGGCATTATCCTGTGCCCATTCTTGACCAACTCCGCTGGTAATATATCTAAGAGCGTTTTCTCTTATCAAGTTTCCAGAATCTAACGTTTCATTTAGAAGTGTTATAGACGTTTCTGCCCAGTCTTCTGATGCACCAAATATTTTATTTAAATATCCTGACTCTGCATTATAAGGTGCTGCTACCTCTGGATCAATTACTCCGCTAGCGTAAGAATAGTCATTGTAAAATTCAACAAAGTCATCTACTATATTGCTTTTATCTAGTGGATTGTAGAACGCTCCTAGTCCAGCACTGTTACTCTTTTCTCTAAAGATACCCATGATTGGCGGTATTCCGCTATGTGGGCCAAACTGGTGTTTAAACGCTTCCTTAAACTTGAGCTTAACACCACTAAGCATCTCATCATAAATAGCTTGATGTCCATACTCGTCTGTTATTTGCTTATCGTCCATTCTAGACAAGTATGTGTGATGGAACCAGTCGTGGTCATGTTTTACTTTCGGTCTATCTTGTGTGGCTCTTGTTATCTGGAATACAAGAAGCTTAATGTCCAACTGAGGTTGGAACTCGTGGTTAGTTGCCCCAAACCAAGGTGCTGAGAAATATTTGTAAAGTATATCCCATTTTCTAGCAGAGTTAGCAATTTTTTCAGCTTTACCCTTGTTGTAGTTAAACGAGTCCGTAAACACGACCATCGCAACAGGAATACCTGATGTTTTAATGGTGTCAAACTCTCTTGTCCATTTTGCGAAAGGTGCCCCAGCAACAATCGTTTCTCTGTCTCCACTAGAGCAAATATCCAGAGAAGAGCCAAGCTTTCTACCTTCTTGGCCTACGTTCCATTGTTTTCCAGAGATAGACCACTGATCGTATCTTACTAAGTTCGCAACACTTCTAGATACATAATCTTTTCTGTATCCGGATGGAAGCATTAGTTTATCTTCCATTGTCCAAGAAGCTTTTCTACCGGCTACCTCTGGCCCTCTTCTGTACAAGAAAATCGCACCCGCATCATCTATCTGAAGCTCACTGTCTGTTGGTTCGTCTATGTATGGAACATGCGTATTGGGAGAGCCTACAGCCATCAAGTCGCCAATTACGCTAACACTTCTGCCGTATTGGTCGTCAGTATTTCTTCCTGAAACAGGTGTTAAGTCTCTATTGTTATTTATCAATGGGTAGTCACCTATGAGTTTACCCCCAGAGTATACTAGGCTTTGGCCGTCGCACCCGTCGTTGCAGCATCCACTGTTTCCGCCCGCATCAACAAAGTGTTCAGGACCACAATGACCATACTCCCAGTCCTCCAAGTCTCTAGCGACTTTAATAGCATGAGTATTTCCTGTAACTATATTTAAAGTTGCATTGTAAGGTGATCCCGGCTTAAGACCTGTGTATTTTCTTATTCCGTAGTAGTTTCCGGAGTAGCCAGCAGCGATGTTTGTGTAGGTAGAGATGGCTCTAAATATACCTCCCTCTTCACATGTCGGCTCTCTCCATATGGTATCATCAGTGACTATTGCTGGCTCTTTAGCTTTTCTAGGGCTATCACCATCACAAGACCCAAAACCAATTAGGTCTACACCCCTAATTTCGTCGCCAACTGGAACAGATGCGTAGGAGTTATCGCTTTCTAATATTGAAGTTCCATAATTTTCATTGTACCACATCAAGTAGTCAGAACCTGCTCCGCCATAGTTAGCCGCAAACAGATTCATTCCATTTACTTCACTTCCATCTGAAGCAACAACAGATGTTGTTATTGGATTAGGTATATTAGAGATATACAAAGGCATCGAAGCCTTAATATCCAGAGGGGTGTCAATAAACAGCGGCATTGAAGAAACAGGAAATCTATTTTCTGGAACCCCAAAGCCAAATATGTTCAGATTCAAGCTTCCGGAAGAACTTCCCACGCCTATGTTTCCACCACCTGCACGACCCGCTATATTTAACACAAGCGGAACAGGTCTTACTCCTACCGATCCGGATGAAGCAAAACAAGACAAGTCTAAATAGCCACCAGAAGGCATGTCTGTTGTGTCAGTATTCATCAACGCTAAAGGCATCTTGATTGTACTAGTACCAAGAACGTTAGGCAACACTAGATTGAAGGAGCCACTGTCTGGTGCTACAGTTCTGATCTCGCCATCAGTGAACAACGCCATTCCCGGAGGATTCCAAGACGTGTCTATAGTTCCTACAGCAAACGTGTAGAAAGGCATAGACTCTTCACCTTGTAAGGCACCACTAGCCGTTAAGAACAAACCTGAAGGGCCGGAGTTTACAAATAGTGGTCCAAGAATATTCAAATTCATGCCGCTATTTTGAGGATTACCGTCGTACCAAGATCCGCTAATGTATGTCGTCAGGTTTTCGTTCAGGACGTTACCTCCGCTGGCGAAGATATTCATGTCCCCAAAGTTGGTAGTAGATTTTACATTTGCGTGATCCATTCTGACGTGAGCACTGTGGACTTTTAAGTCTGAAGTGAAAGGTCCGCCAGAAGGATAAACAATATCGTACTGCAAGAACATATCGTTCACATCGTCAGAGAAATACCTTTCTCCAAAATCTTTGTATCTAGGCTCATTCGGGAACAATGCCCACTTTTCTGATTCGTCGGTTAGCTCATCATAAGAGAATTTACTACTAAACTTAACTATCGACTCGTCTAAATTTAGGTAGTGTACATCTCTATTTACAAGTCCCCAGTTTGGTTCGGCTGTACTCCATCTTGGTTCTTGTCTTTTGGTATAAAGACTGACTATCAATTTTGGTCCAGAAAGCGTTTCGTAGCTATGTCTATGTTCTGTGCAGGCGGGGTTAGCGGTTGGAATACATTTGTCCCACGTTATGTCTCCAGTAGCTTGATGTTGGACTATTGTGTCTACAACAAGGGCATCCTCTGTGAATTTATATCCAGCGGGTAAGTTCTTTGTTATTCTTCTATGAACAGAGTAGAAGTTGTCTGAAGCTTCAGATAGATGGAATCTCAGGAAGTCATTCTCTATCTGTGTATGATAAGCTACGCCACTATCAACATTTGACGGCATAGCAAAGTTTGCGGATTGTATGTATCCAGAGCCGTGATGATCAAGGTGGAAGTTTATGAGGTCTCTTCCTTTTCTCTTACCCACCTTGCTGGCTAGCGATGCAAACCCAAGATTAAACTGCATGTGTCTGAAACCGCCCAGCTCCCAATCAGCGGTTGTGTCTTCATCAACATAACTCCATAGTTCATAGCTGTCTGTGTTATGCCCTTCTTGTGGTTCATAGAATTTAGACCTATGTCCATTAAAGAACTCTTCCGCAGTAACTTGCTTGTGACTTCTGTCCGGATTGGCTTCAACAATATTAGTTCCAGATCCATATGGATATATAATATTTGATGCACTGTTTACACCAGATTCAAACGTAGATAATCCAAACTCAGTGACAAACATGTTCATACCAACACCAGAACCAGCGGACCATCCCAAATTTATGTCTGGATCGCTAGCACCAAGAGTAGGGTAGTCGATTTTTGTAAACGGAGCTGAGGAAGCTCTTAGGTGTACATGTCCACCGTCGTATGAGTCTTCAAACGCATCAGTATATGTGTGTTGGTTTGCCTCGTTGTCCGTGTACAACTTCAACATTCGGCTTTGGTGATCATTGTATGTCAATAAAATAGACAACGGATACTGGTAGGCGTGATATTTTAATGTGTCAGATATATGTATGACGTTTCCGTTAACATCTTTTGCGTAGGCAGAGAGATAACCGCCACTATAACCGAGGGCGAAGTCTAGATTGTTTGCTGTTTGCCACTTGGAAGCTAATACGCCAGAATCAAACAGGTTGTGACCAACACCACTAACGTTCTGGTCTGGTGTAAATCTTAAAAATAAAGAGAACCCGCTGGCGGTATTTATTATATCTGAAGTTGGTGAGACCTTGATGTACTTGCCTCCGGCCTGACCAGAAACACGAACCGCAGTGTCAAATGCGTCCGAAATTTTTCCATAGAGGTCGTCGTTTTGAAAGTTTACGCCACCGTTAGAGTAAGAAGTCCAGTCGGTAGTCTGATAAGCAGTTGTGAAGCTGGGGAGGTGCTTCTCAAATAATGTACCGGAACTAAATCTCCAACCAACATTCTTAATTACATCAAATTGGTAATTACCATTGTGTAAGGTGACGCTGTGAGGAATATGTGTTCCAGACGTTAACAGTCTTAACCCCTCGTTTCTACTCTTGAAGTTTGTAGAGCTAGATCTTTCGGCAAAGTCATAGTAACCAATTTTAAACGGAAACGCAACGTGGGGGTTATTAAATCCAAAGTCAAATACGTCAACGTCAAACGCACCGGCAACTGCACCTGTCTGCCCCTTCCATCTTCTAGAGTAGTTTGTCTTTACACTAGATGGTGAGGCGTAGGCATGAGGTATGTTTTCTATTTTTGAAAGCGGGCCATATCCAGAGCCAGCATTGAGAATCACATCTGTTGCAGAATTTCTCGCTGTTGGGAAAAGCTTTGCTTCAGACCTTTCTCTACCTACCCTTCTTATCTTTTCTCCACCTTCTATAGAAAGGTTAAATGCGTCTTGAGGTGCAAATCTTACAAGTAGGGACATATCTGATATGCTAGCCCCACTTGGTAGAGGGTAGATATCAAGATATAAGTTTTCAAACATTGAGCTTACGCTGTAATCTCTGGATTTTCCAATCTTAACATCGTCGTCAAATATTTGAAGCGGTACTTCGTACTCTGCCCAATCTGTGCTATTAACAACAGGATAAGTTGTTAGCGAGTAGTGGTCTCCACCAGCATTTCCGCTGGCCTCAAAGTGATTATCTTTTTCTGACAGGCTGTCTCCACCCAAAGCAAAGTCGTCGCTGTGCGGATGAAAACCAGAAACATAAGGGTGAGCACCTTCGCTCGCCATGATTATATTGTTTACTTGGACGCCAGAAGGATTCTGCAAGAACCCGCTAGGAGCTTTTGTTATATTTAAGAGTTTATCATCGCTGTAACCAACAACGTCAAATACGAAGTTTCTAACGTCGGCACTGTCTTTCTTCGCTCTAACCTTGAGGGTAACAGAGTCTACTTTAAAGTATCCGTTTTCAGCCGGTACAAGCGTTTTGTTCTCTGAGTTGAAAGAGCCGCTTGGAGAATACCAAGAGTTTGCAGTTGTTTGGTCAAAGCCAAAGTGGAAAGCACCTTTAGTTACTTCATTTAAGAATGTGTCGCTGCTTGGAGAAAACTTAACAGTAAGCTTTCCAGAGTCTAAGTGCGGTCCAATGGTATGAAGGGTTGCGAACGTGTCGTTTCTTCCATCTGAGATATTTTTGATTATATGTTCAGAGCCACACTCATCTTGATTGGACGATGTTGGTAAGTCATTAGGATACCAAATACTGCTGACGGATGGCCAAACACCGGTATCAAACTCAGCGTGAGGCATAAATGTGGGCACAAGCCTTCTTTCGATCCTACGTCCCTTTGCTGGCACCTCCACGTAAAATCCAAGATAGTTTTCTGGCCTTGGGCCATATCCAAGACCAAACAATCCACTATTACAAATTTCAATAGCTGAGATTCGTATATTTTTAGTAGGGTTGATAAGAGACAGATCTTGCGTAGAAATAGGGGCACCATCAAGAGCTAAGTAGTCGTCGTTATCGCCGTGCCTATTTTCTAGTATATACCTTTCTTCAAAACCTTTGTCAAACCCCTGATCGAACGAGTCGTCTAAAGCCTCAACCTTTACGTTAAATTGTATAGTGTAGTCTGATCTATCTTGTAGTCTAGGGAAACCATCTTGCCACTCATAAAGTTCAGTGACCATGTTCTTTTTAGGAGCACTAGAAAAGGTAGAGTAGTTGGGGCTTTTTATACCATCTCTAAAAAATGAATGGCCAAAACCGCGATTTGCAAACTCACCCTCTTTGTCTAGCCTTTGGTCTTGATCCGAGTCACCTCTAAATACAATATCCTCATACTCTACAACAAGATTACCAGAAGGGTCAATCAGCTTAATGTCATAAACTGTATATCTGGGAGGAATTGCAGATTCATAATTTCTTAAAGGAGCAGAGGCTCTCATCCTGAATCTGGTAACGTCAGGTCTTACCAGTACGTTGTTTACCTTCGACTTGTATTGGAAAATTCCAGACGTGGTAAAGGTGTTAGGTTGAATAAAGTCTGAGTCGTCAGCAACAAGCGTGCTTTGTCCTAGATGCTTGTCGTAGTCTCCAGTAAACACACCCTCATCTATAAACTTGTATAGATTGCCTGATTCTTTATACGGACCTACAAATTCTCCTAAAGCTGAATCAATTTGAACGTCTGCCGTGGGATACAACTTTTGTACGCAATCATAATCACCAAAATCGCCAACTAGTTTCTCTAACGTGATACCTACTAATGAACCCTTTGAAGCAATTGTCTCTCTAGGTGAGTAATTAGCCGTAATGTCGCTCTTTACTATCTGTCCAACAGCGGTCAGGGTTGGTGACTTACCAAATATATCGCTAGAAACTCTTGATGCTAAATTACCCTCGGCGGTCAGTTTGGACCTAATTCCAAATACAGGTCTTATCTTGGGTCTTGTTGGAGCTTCTGATAACCAAAACTTAAGATTAGATAGTCCTGCGTTATTAAAGAAGCTTGAGTCCTCTTCGCCCCAAGAAGCATAAGCAAAAGACATGTTGAAAGAAAAGGCTACATCTGCAACATTATCATATTCTTCTATAAGATAGGTATATACTATACCATTTGTTTCAATGTTTGCATGTAAACCAGCCTTTATGTCAGTAAGGGCAACATTTTCCGGTATGTCATTAGCTGTAAATAGTAAGTTATATTTATGTTCTTTGTTCGCAGAATAGGTGCCACCATTTATACCTATTAATTTCTTTTCCGTGGCTTGTGGAAAACCTGAAGAGCCAAGCCAACCCCTACCTCTAATCTTGCTTGTTACGTTAGCTGTTTTGCAAGAGATTTTTGCTGAAACGGTTGCGGAAGAAGCTACGGAAACATCCGCCTTCTTTACGCACAAACATTCTAATGATACTAAATGTTTTTTGGGTTCCATCTATGTTTACATCCCCGTGTCTGTTCTTAGTTCGCCCGCTTCGTTGAACTTGGCGTTACCCAATTCTTGTCTTACTTTTTCTAGCAACTCATTCTTGATGCTATCTTTTAGTCCTGCTAAGAAGTTTGCACCTTGGAAATTAACTGTTACATTTGTAGGATCGACCTTTACTTGTAATTGGAAGTTTAGCAGTTTTTGAACGCTTGATTCAAACTGGTTTGCAAAGCTTACTAGCTTATCTGCACTAACCGATATATCTGGCATAGATGATCCAGAGCCATTAGCTAGGTATGCAACGCCTCCCTCTTGCATGTACTTGACCATCCCTCCTCTGGCCATAGCACCACCGCTGCTCATTCCCATTCCGCCATTCATGGCTTTAAGTACAGCTAGATTGTTTCCTCTTTGAACAGCAGATCTATTTACTACAAACTCTCCGGGTGTTAGCATAGCTGGTACTGTGTCTGTGCCCTTTGGAATGAACATGCCGCGATTAGCATATACTACTCCGCCTCTAGCCAGATTTTGAGCATCACCGCCCTCGCCACCGCCTTCGCCGCCTTCAGCATTTTGAACATTGATCGTAGCTGTATTTACTGCAAACTCTCCATTTTCCAGTTCTGTAGTCTCTTCCGCAAGCTTTTCTTCAGCAGCTTTTTCTGCATCTATCTGAGCTTGTGTTCTCAGATTCTGCTGCCCTCTTTGTCTTAGTCTTTCTTCTAGCGGTGCTTGAGCGTCTCTTTCTTCCTGTTTTCTTTTTAATTCATCTGTTGTTTGTTTTATGCTGACATTTGTTGCTTCTATCTCTACTAAGCCAGTATTAACATCAAGCTTTTCAAGGTCTGCTTGTTGCTGTGCAGCTTCGCCCAAGAATGAGGAAAGTTCTCTACCTTCCGCTTTTAGTGCTTCCTCTTCTGCGGTTGTGCCAGCTAAGACTTGTGCGGCTCTAGGATCTGTGATACCAACACCTGAAAGACTCATAGCTGCGGCTCTTTCCATTTGTCTATCGGACAAGCCTTGCCCTTCAAGGGTCTGGAATCCTGCACCTAAAGCACCAGCACCAATGTTCGCTGCTATTCCAGCGTCACCCAATCTAAGTGCAGAGCCAGCTACAGAGGCTAGTTGCTGGTCCAAGAAACCTTCTACATCACCATCAAGAAGTTTATTCAACGCATCTGATTCTGCCTTATTCTTCTGTTTCGCAATGTTGAGTTCTTCTTTTATAAGTGAAATTCTTTGCTTGGTGAATGTTACGAGGGATTGGTTTGCTGCTTTAAGCTCTTCTTGCTTGTTCTCTTCTACGCCCTCTGCACCACGGAAAGCACCTTGAATTGGTTTTCCTTCTGCGTCTACGGCACCCTTCGCTTGACCCAATATTCCAAACTGCATCTGGTCCGCTTGTTGGAAAGCACCGGATCTGATGCTGGCTAATGCACCCCTCATGTCGTCTATGCCGCCGCTTTCCATTCCCCCGATGCCAGCCATTTCGAGGTCTAGGTTTGCTGCCGCTACTCTTGCACTAAGCTGATCTGAGCTTGTTAGTTTAGCTCCACCAAACTCTTCAAACAGTTTGCCTGCTTCTATCTGCGTTTCAATAGCTTGTTTTTGTGCTGCTATATATTCTTTTTCTTGTGCTATCTTTCTTTTTGTTACATCTACTAGTTGAGCTTCAAGCTCGCCACGTTTTTGTAATACAGGTAGTATATCTTTGTTTATACCTTTTTGAAGTTCTCCGAATATTTTATCTGACACCACAGAAGTGTCTCCGGCTCGTAGTTTTTTCCGGTCATCTTGGTTTAGTTTAACGTTTCCTATGGCCGTTTCCATTCTATCTCTGGCTGGCCCTTTCACGCCCCTTAGTAGTTCTTCACCTATTATTCTCTGCATTTCTTCTGGGGTAGCACTCAGGTTTTCTTGGACACGCATTGTTACGTTGTCCATATTTTCTCTTTGTGCAAAGTTAATTCCTTTTATCGTAGATATTGCGTCTTCGGTCGCCTTGTCGCTACCTCCAAACTCGCCTATAGTACCCTCAAGATCTGCCAACGCTGTATTTACAGCGGTTTCAGATATATTTTGTCCTCCGGGGCCAGTAGCAGCAGATAGAACGTCAAACGATTGCTGGAAGCTACTTGCACCAACCTGAGCTGCATTGGCTATGCCTCTTATATTAATATTTGCTGCGTCAAGACCGCCTCTAACATTACTCAAACCATAATTCATATTTTTCATGGTGTCGATTGTTTGCTTGAGGCTTTTCTGGAAGTTTTCTAGCTGTTTTATGGTGTCGTGTTGTCCAGCAGCTAAAAGGTCATTATAAGTTTCTGGATTGATTGATTCTAGGTTATCTAAGAAATCACCATAAGAACCTTCAAAATTGTCTAAACTATCTCCTGCTAGAAGCGTGGCTTCCATCAGTTGTTTAAATGCTCCAGTCTCTAGATTTTCTGTGACATTTTCTCTTTGTGCTTCTTGGAACTTAGCTTGAGCCTGATCGACTCTAGCCTGAGCTTCTGTAAGCCCTTTACCTTCCCTTGCTCTAGAAACAAATCCCAAATCAAATGATGTGTCGGCGTAATCCTGCATGGTGGTCTTGTCTCCACCGGCAAAGAATGATCTGATAGGATTGTCGCTATTATCTATGTAGGCATTGCCCATCTCATCAATTTTAAAGTCGTCATTGTCATAATTGCCGGTAGCTCTTTGCAGTGCGACCCTTTGTTGTTCTCGGAGATTTGTTTCAGCCGCTTCCATTTCAGCTCTGGCACCTTCTCTTCTGAGTTCTCCCGTTCTTGCTAAGGCACCACCTTTGGACATTGCCGCACCGATTCCGACCTCTCCAGCTTTGACTTTCTCCAACTCTTGTGCTGCTTTTTGAGTGGCTTTTGCTAGGTCTTTTTGAACCCTTATCTGGGTCATTTGGGCTTTGACGTTTGCTTTAGTGGTGTCCGCAGTGTCAAAACCAAGCTGTTCTGACATTGTACCGATAACGCTTTGGCCGGTGTCGCTAAATTGAGCCAACATTACGACTGCACCTGCAAGCCCACCAACGAAAGCACCGAGGGGTCCGCCAACCATGAATCCGATTCCTGCACCCGCCGCCGCAGTAGCCATTCCAAATGTATGGGCAGCTTTTTGGTTTTGAAGTAAGACGGCTTGTCTTTGTGCTTCAGCAACGTTGCCTTTTTCCATCGCCTTATTCATCTTGTCTTGATGATTAGTGAATGCAGTGATCATGTCACCAGCTAATTTTGCTGCTAAACCGGCGGCGATCATGGGGCCAGCCACTTGAGTAATAGCCGCAGTAGCCTTGCTTGCACCCGTTGTGAACCTGCCAATCCCAACCTGCATTTTGCCTGTTGCTTGAGAGAGGCCACCTTTACTGAACGCTCCTCCACCCATCGCCCGGCCCGCTCTTATTTTTTCTACTCCGCTTCTTGCAATGCTTCGTCCCGCACCCGCGACTTTCCCGCCAACCGCTGCCGCGACTTTACCTCCGCCGCCAAGGAAGTCCATCACTCCTCTCACGCTTAGTGAAGTACCAAACACCTGAGCGGCTGCTGCTGCCGCAAGGAGTCCTGATATAAGCACGTTTGTACCATCGACTAACTGTGCCGCGAATTTTTCAAAAGAGCTGCTATTATCATCAATAGTTGGTCTTAGATAGGCGAGTCCAGTTTGAAGACCAAGAGCTGTCATGCTCAGTTTTTCTATACTCATGCCGCCTTTTAAAGCTGCCTGAGCAGCTTTTTTATCTGCCGCTGCCTTGTATTTGGCCGCTCTTGCGGCATCAGCCTGAGCTTTTAAGCTGGCCTTGCTGGATAGTGTTTTGAAGTCGCTTTGTTGTCCGCTTTGTATTCCTGACTGTACAGACTGTGTAGCCGCCTGTTTCGCATCTCTGCCTCCGGACTTAGCTTTGGCGATTAAGCCCTGTTTCTTGTTCTCTAGATCTATAGTCTTCGCTAAAGCAGCTTCCGCCTCTGCCTCAACTCTAATCTTTCTTTGTTGTAGCTTAAGATTTTTCTTTTCAGCTTCAGATCTTTGCGATATTAACTCTTGTAATTCCTTTTCTTCTTCTTGAGTCTTGATGCCTGCTTGATTTAATTCAATAATCCTATTGTTGTATTCTTGTATGGTCTCTGTATTTGCTTCAAACGCCGCTTGGATTCTATTAGCTTGGTTACTAAGTCCTTCAAATTCCTGTTGAGAAGCTTTTATTTCTTTAGATGTATCGGAGATAGCTTTCGTTATTTCTTTAGCCCCAGAAGCTGATTGAACTGCGTCTTTGTACTGCTTCTTTGACGTGATGGGGTTAACGTTTCCACCCGTGTTGAATCTCTGGAAACCAACGGGACCACCCTTGTTGAACTTGGCAACCCCAGATTTATTCATGGATTGAAGATTGGCTTGGCCTATGCTGGAAGCCGCCTTTTTATTTATTACAAATTCACCCGGAGTAAGAAGTGCGGGGACACTATCAACATTACCACCTTGAGCAAACTTGGAAACCTTTGACACGCTTTTTATATATTTTTTGCTGGCAAGGTCTCGCCACATCGGAGTATTTAAAGATTGGGCGTATTTACTTGCTACAGCCTTAGCGTTTGGTAAATCAGCAGCCGGTTTAGCATCCCCAGCTTTTACACTTTTGGCGAGTTTGCCGTAAAGCAATTTTAATCTTTTCTGAGCTAGGCCACTGCTAACATTTGGAAAGTCAAAGGCTGTTCCTCCACCAGCGACGGGTGCTCCGACTATATTGTTAATTAGACCCTCTTGTACAAAACCAGCTATGTTAGATACAGCAGCGGAGTTTGTAGCTAATAGATTTTTTTCTATAGCCTTTTGTGCTTGCTTGCTTTTTACTTGAATAGGGAAACTACCACCGGACATGCTCTGCACGGTTTCGCTAGCCATAGTGTCGCTAATAGCTTGTCTAAGGCCGTCAGAAGACGATTGTTTGATTTGCTTTTCTACAGCCGCTGAGACACCGCTAGTTCGACTGCCAAGAACAAGACCCTTAATTTTTCCACTAATCGTTACTGGTAGAGGCGACATCCCCTCAGCAGCAGCTTTTATATTAAGAGAATTGACCTGTTTTCTTATTAATCTTGCTGCGGCTTTGGCGGTGACAGGTCTACCCTTAATCTTAGATAGTTCATCTACTTTATGTTTTATAAGTTCTGGGTGTGGTTCGCCGGTTGAATCTAATATCTTGCTTACATTCTGATGAGCCTTTGCACCGATCTTCGTGTTTGCACCGAAACGATATTTACGTCCGGCCTTGGGATCATGCAATGCTTTCTGCTGTTCAGGTCCACTCATGGCAGAAAAGGCACCGACCTTACTTGTAGACGTGTCTTTCGCTGGCAACCCTGCCATCTGTCTTAACTTGGCGGCTGCTTGGACATTCTTAAGTTGAGCCGTAGACTTTTTAGAAGCGTATCCGGAAAGGTCGTGATCAACATCATCACCCTCATTCGGTCTAAGAGCAAAGTTTCCAAGCACCCCGTCTTTAAGCTCAATAACCGGACCGCCCAAAGCGTAACCTTTAGCATTCATGGCTGCAAGGTTAGATGCACCCATTTTCTTTACGCTACTTTTACGTATAACAAATTCTCCGGGTGTCAGCATTGCTGGAACAGTGTCTCTATTTCCTGTTCCGGGAACCATCCCCCCAGTGTTAAAAGCTCTTATTCGGCCACCTTGATTTTTACCAGCAACAGCTCCAGCACCTCTTGTAGCTCCGCCTCCTTTTATGGCACCTCCAAAACCAGACATAAAACCTGAAAGACCTTTGGCAAGCTTTACGGTAGCCAAAACACCTATAAGAGGAATCAATGGTTTTATAGCATCTGCAACTTTAATCAGAGCGGAAGCTAAATCTAGAGATGTTTTAACAAAGGCTTGGAAAGATGCTGTATTAGCTATGCTTCTGATAAGCTCTTGAAACTCTTCTTTAACTTTAATGATTTGAACAGCTAAAGCTTGTTGTGCTTTTGCAGCATCTTCGTTAAGAGAATTTCCACCCTCAAGAGCAGCTTGTCTAGCTTTTTCCGCTAATTCAAACTCTTTGATAAGAGGGAGCACTTTACCGATTTGCCTAAAACCAGCGATCTCTTCTGCAATCTCAATAAAACGAATGTCACCCTGATCTAGACCCGACAGTTCTGCGTTTAACCTTCTTATAGCTTCTAGAGGGCCAACGAAGTTGCCATTCATGTCCTGTAATTCAACGTTGTATTGTCTCAGAAACTCAATAGTTCTTGGACGCTGAATACGTGTAAAGATAGTACGTAAACCAGTACTAATAGATTCAGCACTTTCACGAGTAGTAGCACGAACAGACGTGAAAAGACCAAGCAAGTCTTCTAGATCACCGCCAGCCTCTACAAAGACACCACCAACCCTACGTACAGCACCGATAAGGTCTCCGGACTCAACAGCGAACTGACCGGCTACAGCGTTGATAGAACCTAACTGCTGCTCTAAGGCCGCTGCTCCCTGCCCAAATTGGGCAAAAATAGCAACAGCCCCTTCAGCGGTTTTTTCTATATCTTCAAACGTCGGTGCTAACGTTGTTTTAGCCAAAGCCGCTAAAGCGACCTCTAATTCATTAGCCTCAAAACCTGCTTGAGACAATATTCTAGTGACACCAATTAACTGCTTAGAAGAAACACCTAGACTAGTAGATAGCCTGCCTATGGTTTTTTCCAAACCCTGAAGAGACTCTACTGTCTTGCCGGTAACTTGAGAGATCTTGATCATCTCTCTTTGGAAGTCTATCGCTTCCTCCACTGCACCGGCTAAAGTATTTGTGAATAAACTTACAGCTCTACTAGCTACTGTAAAAGCGGCAAACCTTTTAAAGGCTAAACCAAAGCTTCTACCCATATCGTTAGCGGCAGCAGCCGCACCCCTAGTGGATTTGGCTACTTTATCTACTTGCCTTTTAGCTTCAGCAGTGCCTTGTACCTCCACAGGAATATTGACGCCTTGGAGTTGCCTCCGCACATCGCTAATTACCTGCTTGGCATTTCTTGGTGCTTGAAGTTGTAGTTGTGCAGTCAGTACGAATTTTGACATTTTATTTCTCTAAATTGACTACACTATCTAAGTCTGTCCGTATTATTCTGTTGTTGAAGTTTGTTGCTTTTTAGTGGTTCTTCTCTTCCTAGTTGTCTTCTTGGCTGGTGCCTTCTTTTCTTCACTTAAATCATCCTCATATTCTGTTATTGCATAAAAACCGGCGTCGTCAAGAGGTTCGCCATTAACATCCACACGGTTTCCGTCTTCGTCAAGATAATGGCCGTTAGAACTGATTCTTCTGCCGTTAACATCAACAAAAACGTCTTGATCGTTAGGATCAACCAACATTCCTTCATCATTAATTAAATTAAACTGTTTAAGAAATCTGTTTTCCGGGAGGTTGTTTTCAAAGTCTTTATCTAATTGGTAGATCATCTTTGCTAACAATTGAGCTGCTGCAACAGAGACCTCGTCACTAGATCTCTTGTTGTAGTCCTCATAATTAGCAAATATTGGTCTGTCTCCATCTGTATAAAAAGAACAGGTGGCAACTAGGTAGTCAAACTTAGCGTTGTCAGCTAAGGCTTCTACTGTGTTTTCATCCATACTAATTCTGTCAGCAATGAGGTCTCTTAGTTGTAACCTCTTGTTTCTCATTTGTACTGCTAATTTTCTACCGTCAGAAAGCTTAGGCTTGGATTCTCCGTCACCCCTATAAAGCTTTTTTTCTAACGCCAATATTTCTGCTGTTAAGACCCGCTCTTCTTCTGCTTTTTCCTCATTCCAAATACCTCTATCTTCCATGATCTGCTGAACTTCTTTTTTTGTCATGACGCCCTCTTTAAAAGCTTCATTCCAAACCTTGGCTTTATGACGTTCGGCTTTGTTTAGCATACTGTTAGTTGGTTTTTTAATGTAAATTTCAAACGATTCGCCACTTTCTAGTGTTACTGTTTCTTTATAATCACTCATCTTCCTGTGTTCCTCCTATAGGTTTTTTTACTGGTATATCCATGGAGTATTTCATCCATTTTATTTCATATTGATTTAGTTCTGCGTCTACGTTTCTAGCCTGAGTATTTCCTTTATCTAGTATCTCAGACCTGACTTTTTGAAAGGCTTCATACATAAACTTTTTTTCTTCTGTCATTTCGGAATCTTCTGCATTCCACAAGAAAGAAAAATGATCTTCGATAGAAGAGATAGCTCCTATCATTGTTGTCTGCACTTTTTTCTTTAGTATTTTTGAAAGCCTATCTTTTGAGTCGTACTTATATTTTTCTTCTCTGGTCCGTTTGTATTCAGACCTGTCCCTTATTAGTTTGTCAAAGTCTCCCATCATTACCTCCTGAATTTGTCCTTGAACATCTGGTTAGATTTTTGCCTCATTTTTAATTGTTGGTCAGGGAAATCGAGGTCTTTTGCTTCTCCTTGTTGTTGCACTATTTGCATTCTTTGTTTTTTGATTTGTTGGTTATGGAACGAGTTAGACGAGTTTATTTTGTTTGCGTCCTCTTGCGTGCCAGCCATAACAAAGATTTCATCTGAATTTGATATTTTGCTATTTGATGTCTTGTTCGCCACTTCGTTCTGTGCCTGTTCTTGCTCTCTTTTCTTCTTTTGTACCAAAAGCCAGCCGTCAAGCATGTCATCGTCCTCTATAACTTCGTCAGGAGGACAGTCCATCGACTCGTGAATGTTATCGTACATTCTAGACCAGATTAATAAGTTCCTCTGATCTGGCGTTAATTCTTTTCCTTTGTTTGCGAATAATTCAAAAACTTTTGATTCACTTAGTATCCAGAGGCTTCGCCAAGGTTCTGTCTTGGCAATTTCTCTAATCGCTTTTTCACTCAGTACAAGTCCGGTGTAAACAGCCACTACTTCTTCTAGCGGGTCTTCTTCTGAAAAGATGTAGGGTGTGCCGTCTTTATTCCTCGCCGCCTTCTTAACCGCTTCTTTATTCTTATGTTTTATTGCGTATCCTTCTACTGTGTTTTCGTAGTTTTGATACCTTTTGTTTGAAACCTCTATGAGTGCCATCTTTGCTACTGCTAGATACTGTCTTATTTTCTCTAATAGCTTAGAATTAGTTCTATTTTGGTATAACTCTACTTTAAAACGGTCAACATCTTTCTTCAGAGCTTCCTCTTTTTCTTCGTCTTCTTTTGACCAAAGACCCCTCACTTCTAAGTTTTTTAGCATCTCGTCATGAGATACAAGACCGTCATCCTCAGCGTCTAGAAAGGCTAGTGTATACGCTTCTTGAACTTCTAACTCCTCTTCAATAGTTAGTGGTTTTATAACCAAGTCTAAATTAGCAAACTGAACCTTATATATGCCACTCCTTATCCTAGATGTAAAATACTCCCGCTCATGCTGTTTCATACGGCAAACCTCATGGCGGGAGCTTTTATTTTATACATTAAAATTCCTTCCAATATTTACGATCTCACTTGCCTTTCCTAGATAATTTCAGCTATCGCAATAATCGTAAAAGATCCGCTAGTGAACAAATTCTCCACTAGCTAACTATTAAATGTCTGCTGGGAACGAGTTACCTTCGCCGTCTTTTGCTCTAGCAACACCACCAGCACCCGCAGCAGGCGACTTCTTAATCGCTTCAAACCCAATGTATCCATTGTTTTTCATCTGCACGTCGAGGTCGTTGAAGTTGGTATAACTATAAGTACTTGTGGCGTTTCCTCCACCAGCGTCACCCCCTCCATAACTAACACTAGAAAGACGGTTTTTAGAACCAAGGTCAAGTCCTAGGCCATTTCTAGTATACATGAAGATACATTCGTTAGTAGTATTATTACCAGAAGCAACAGTTGCATACAGTGAACTATCCCCTTCCTCGGCAGCTTCAACAAAGTCACCAGACGTTGAAATTACTTCAATATCACAGGTCACCTCGATTGGGAAGTTAGCTGGACGAGCATAAGGTGTTTTTCTACCAAGCTCAAAAATATCTTCACGAGAGAAGTCAGTACTGACAGAAACGCTCTGTGCGTGGATCTTGCCTTGGCCGTTTCCGTAACCACTTCCAGTAATACCAAAGATACTAACTGGGAAGATACAGCCGGAGATAAGAACGTCTTCTTTCTGAACAATACCACCAGAAGCTGAACTGTCAACACCCATACCAAGAGGTGAATCAGCACCGTCAAAGTTGGCAACAGAGGCTTTTTGGATCTTACCGTTAGCGTTGTCAAACCACTGCTTATTGTTACCAACAAGCGTGACTGATTCTGTCGAGCTTCCGTCTGTGCTCAAGTTGTAAGAAACACTACTCACATACATACCAGACATATAGACTTCGGCAGGGGCACCATCAGCAGCAGAAGTAGAGTTGATAAAGTTAGATTCTTCAGGGAAGATACCAAGCCTAACATCAGCTCTTTGCTTTGATCTATTTGCAAGACCGCTAGGACCGCCAGCCACACCAATCGTAGCCATGTGGTAAATGAGTGGATATCCGTCAAGAACCTTTTCTAAGGTCACTTCGACATCTGGAGTACCCTCGATATTTTCATAAATTTCAATCTGTCCAAGTTCAAACGCTTGTTCCAGACTAAAGTTTGTGGTTACGCCAACGCTCTGCAAACCGTGAACCATCTCACTTGTTGTCACATCACTACTGGCATATCCATGTTTTTGAATTGCCACGCCCTGACAAGCGTAGAAAATTCTATCATTATTTTGAACCATGGTTATTTCTCTCCTTTAAGTTTTAAAGAGGTTTTCTATAGATTTATACACAAAAAACGTTAAATGTTCGTTTTTACTCCCTCAGTGGTCATCCTTACTACTCCTCCAAAAACGGTGGTGTTGTGCATAATCATCTGCTGAACCGTTGTTTTTGTAAGTCTAAGCTTTCCTCCATTGTACTGATCTATTAAATCTGGATACCTTAAAGCCCCTGAAACGGGGGTTCCTCTGTAATCCAATGGAAAATCGCCATTTATATTTATTTTATTATTATTAAATATATGAATTGTCTTGTCATTTTGCAGGGATATTATATCTACTAATTGATTTCTTGTAACTTCGTCTTCTGCAATGCAGTGAAAAAGAACATCAGTATATACAAGCTGCCCTCCTCCTAGTTGATACCCTTTAAAAGTCCTGTTTGGAACTACTTCTATTGCTACTAAAGGTAATTGTGCTCTGTTTTCAGGTGGTATGTTCCAAGGCCCATCATCAGAATCTAGAAAGCTTGTGCTTGGCTCTAGCGTTCTAGACTGTAGCTGTTTATACCAAGGCATGTTATTAGCATACATAACGTTTATGTACTTATAGCTATGCTCTGCTTTAACAACTGATCCTGTTGGGATTGGAGAATCAAAAATGACTCTACCGTTAAAATAATCAACATGATGTGCATAAGCACCTGCTTCGCTTGTGGGGTGAAAATCCCCATCAACATAAACACCGGAAATGCCCGGATACTGATTATTTGTTCCCACTAAAGGTGCTGAAAAGCCATTCACTGAAATACCGCTTTGCCACACCCAATTTTTTCTAAACCCCTCCCAGACCTGTCCTGCTGTGTAAGAGTCGTTGGTCGATAACCTTAAACGACTCATGTCTTCTCCATTTGGAGATATCTCGTTCGCTACTACATTAAAGTAATTACCCTTTGTAAGTAGTGCCCAATCAAAGTATTCGACCAAGCCGTCTTGTATATCATTATTTAGCGTGGAGTCAAAGACTCCGCTTATACCTTTAAGAGGTTCAAAAGTACCCATTATACGAATAACCCCTGTAAGATCTTATTTATTTCTTTTTCGTGTCCGTCTAAGGCTCTAGTTATGAAGTTATTACCTTGTGTTCCCGAGAACTGCGGTGGCACTCTCCACATACCGCCTATATTCATTTCTCCGCCGCCCGATCTTCCTACTGGCCCAGCCACATAGGAATAACCAAGAACTATCGTTGTGTCGCCCTTCATAATTAACCAGTCCAGCCAGTGTAGGTCTTGTCCCTTTTCTGTCACAACGTGTCCTTCTGGTAACGATAGCAAGTTTAAAAAATCTGTCTTCTGAAATTTAAATTCTATTGTTGATTTTAGCTTACTGTCTACTGGTTTTAGTGTTACAACCAAACTGTCTGAAACCGCTGAAACTATTCTATTAATTGCGGCGTCCACTTGTACTGCTGTCAAACCAAACTGTGAACTTAAAGAACCTCCAACGCTTTTTGATGACAAACTTCCTATTTCTGGGCTTTTCCTTACCCAGCCCTCTACAGCAGATTTTAGCGATCTTATTACGTTTCTTTTATTTTTCGCTACTTTTTTGTTAATCTGCACCGCTATTGATTTGTGTATTTTTGTCGCTATTTGAGAGTTTGATTCTAATAGCTTTATACTTATCCCACGGCTCATTACGCCCTCTCCCAAAAGCAGCCAAAATACTTATCTTGTTTTAGGCCCATTGGGAATGGTTCACCAAATTTTTTAAATCTCATCTCTAAAAGATCTTTAATGTCTTTATGTACTATAAGCTCTTTAGCTCTCATTATCTTGTCTACGTCTTTAGCGAATAGTATTGTTTGTATGGAACCGTCTGGTATTGCCATATCTCCACCAATTTTTGTCCAGCTCTTGCTGTCCCAATACACCTTAAGTTTTATATCTTCCGTTTTTTCCACTTCTTTTATAACTTTGTTTTCTCTGCGGTAAATGTCCCCTCCACGTCTATGTGCATTTACCGATCTATTGCTTGGTACATTATCAAAACTTGTAGATATTTCCTCTACCTTTTCTATGTATACTAATTGACATGTGACTCCAAATATGTTGAACGTAGAGTCCACCACATCGTAGTACTTGTCAAAAACGCTTTGCGGAATATTAACGGGCATTTCTGCATCCTTTTATTATGAATTAGAATCGCCAGTGTAATATCTAACATCATCAAAACGAGTATTTAAACGAGAGAACATAGTGCCAGAAGCCACAAACTGGTTTACCGTTGGGTGTATTCTGAGGCCACTTGCTGGGGCACCGTTTTCATCTAAGGCCGGAATTTCGCCAACAGAAACGATAACGCTTCCGTTTTTGATATCCGTCGTGCTTTTTGCTTTTATAACTATCTCATCAGACATTTTTTATCTCCGTTGAAAGATTTAATTTAGGTTGTTTCTATCCTAATTTTATATGGGGACGCAGTCTCCGGGGTTTCTTAGCCATTGCAAGGAAGATCCTGTATTAACACAGACAACAAAGAATTGGAATGGATACAAGTGCTGTCCTTGCTTAGGTACGTATACAGCAATCGTTCCTTCAATTCTTTCTATTAGGTTGTCGTTTACGTCATAGATATCGTTACCAGATTTACTAACAGCTACTGGAATTTGCAAATATCCATTCTTGTTAATGACTGTTTGTTCGCTAGTTCCTCCCAAGGAAGAGCCGGATCTAACCTGTGTTTTAACTTCAGTTTTAAGAACATCAGCAGACTGACCTGCGTGACGGTTTAGTTTAAGAACAGTTGATGTTGCAACTTCAGGTTTTACCGAAAGTGTTGCTTCTTGAAGCTCCGTAAGGCTTGCTGGTTTAGCACCAATTATCAAGTTTTTAGAGACAGTAGGCTCAACATACCCATGAAGTATAGAACCTATACTCAGGATAAAATCTTGATAGTTATTTGCCCAATCAATCCGGTTATATTCCGTTTGACGCCCTTCAATAATAATGTTGTAGCTTCCGGGATAGAATCCGCCAAGGGTGTAGGAACCAGCACCATAACCCATAAATATAGAATAATCAATTCTTTCTGGGTGGTTGCTTGCGTGGCCAAGTGTTGCGTCTAGGGCTTCTGGGTTTGTTCCAAGCAAGGCTTGGTAACCAATGGCCGTACTGGTAAATATGCCCGAAGAAGCATATCCACACTCGTTACCAATGAATTGGGAATTACTTATGTTTTGAGTTAGGCCGTCTGCTGATCCACCGGATCTCAGGGCTGATCTACCAATAGCAACACTGGTGTTTACACCAGAAACACCGAAGGCAGTTAGGTATCCAATGTGAATATTTTCAAAACTAGTGTTGGTATCACCCCCAGCATAGTAACCAATGTCTACTGAGTGATAATTATCTTTAGCCTTCCAGCTAGCATTTCTACCGATAGAGACCATGCTTCGCTGATAATCAGCGGATTCACCCGCCTTGTCACCGATGACAACTGAGTACTGAACACCCGAAGAATACTTCAAGGCGTCCATACCAACCGCAACGGTATAGTCGTTACCGCTAGAGCTTTGTCCGGCAGCTTCTCCTAGATATAAAGAATAGCTATTATTAAGAGACTCACGACCAGCCGAAAAACCAAAGGCGTTAACAGATACGTTACCCGAAGAGTGTCGGAATACCGAGTCACCGATTCCATAACTACCTTTAACGTATCTAACTCCGCTTCCCGCCTGCTTACCAATAAGTATGTTGCTATTTACGCCTGTAGCGTTAGTTACAACGTCTTCACCAATTAAAATAGAGCTTTCGGCTGAAACAATGTGTTTAGCAGCTTGATATCCAATTATCACGCTCTCTTCAATACCGCTTCCTTTAAAGCCTGCTTCTGTACCAATCGAGATAGACTTATCTGTTGAGAAGCTGCTTTCGATACTGCTGCGTCCAATCGCAATATTGTCAAATCTTTGAAGCTTAAATGCTGTCGCGTCGGTCACGCCCTTGCCCGGAACTTCTCCAGACTGAATTGCATGATATCCCGCACGTTTACCGATAAATATGGAGTTGTTCAGACCACTGGCTAAAGCTCCAGCTTTTTCACCTATGTATATACCCGATGTCATATATAGGTTATTGCTTCCAGAACCGGCGGCGTATCCTACAAACGTACTGTTAGGTGTTCCGGTGCCAAGAGGGTCGGTTCCCTCTAGGTTTGTACCGTTTACTGCGGCTCCGTCGCCAAGTCTAACAGACTGCTCAAATCTGAGGTGTCTAAGGGTGCCGCTACCGTCCTGTCTGAAGTCAACAACATTGCCTTGCGTAGTTATGCCGCTACCAGTAAAGCTACGACCGCCAATAGCAACGCCGTTCCATCTAAGGGTACCGTCAGTATCACTATAGAGCATAAAGTCTGTAGATGGAGGAGTTGCTCCTGAAATCATTACTCCGCTGACGCTTAGACCACTAGCTTGAATGAATTTAGTTGTAGTGTCCCCAACGTTGGTTTTTATGTTTAATCCGCTGGCAGCAAAGCCGGATCGAAACTCCGCAAACGCCTGTACACCACTGGATGCGTTTGCTTCAGCCACCACGCCGCTGCCTTTTAACAACCCTATCGCAGTCGTATTAGTGGAGATATTCGCTGTATTAGCTTGAATCTTAGCACCGCTACCTGCTAGCAAATATCGTTTATCAAGGGGAGAACCGTCCCAAGTTAATGAGCCTCCGGAGTTCCACAACATGTGGGCCATCACATTCGGAGCACCTCCAGAGATCATTATTCCGCTGACAGACATTCCGCTAGCTTGGATAAACTTGGTGGTAGTGTCTCCATCGTTAGTTTTAATATTCAACCCGCTGGCAACAAAACCAGAGCGAAATTCTCCAAATGCTTGTGCACCAGAAGGATAGGTAAAGGTAAGAAGATTTGAAGATGAATTATAAGTGTGCTCGATACCATCAGTATCTATTTGTAAAATTGCATTTTCTGATAATGAGTCTGTTGTAGGTGTATTTCCATCAGTACCACTGGTTTTAATTTGCCAGTTAGTCATAAGTGATCCGCCACCACCGCCAAGAGTATCTATTTGATCTTTAAGGTAGTTACCCGAAGCGGAAGCGGTATTGTGATTAAGTATGGCTATACCGGAAAGACTGTTACATATACCGGAAAGAACGCCGCTTAGGTGGTCAATGTGACCTGTTAACATCCCAGACAACCCCGGAGCAGCAAACCTAAATATGTTACTCGCAGCAGTATAATCTGCAACCAAACCGCTGGCACCCATAAAGTGGACGGACTGAGCAGTTGTAACATTGTCGGATACATGGGTTCCGTTATTAGCTCCGCCAGACGCAGAAACCTTCCAGTGACCATAACCCCCACCTAGACCTCCGGTCTTACCCTCTATGTAGCCAGAAAGCGGAACGAAAAGTTGACCAGAAGCCTCAGACAGTCCTTTGCCACCAGATTCATTGATTCTGGTTGAAAGGTAAGAATCTACCAACTCCAACTTGCCGGATAAAGCAACACCTGTAGCAACTATTGCTCCAGAAATAGCATTGCCAGAGGCGTGAATAAGAGTTTCGTTGACTTTAGCTACGCCGGAAAGTGCGTTTCCAGAAGCGTGAATAAGAGCTTCGTTAACCTTGGCCACGCCAGAAAGTGCATTTCCAGAAGCATAAATCTTATCATAAACATTATTTTGCAGGGCTGTGGCATTAATTTCCAATAAACCACTTGGGCCAGAGAATCCAAAGACTCTTGTTTGAATACCACTAACGCCACTTACTAGCAATTTATCAGATTGGTGTAAGAAATGTTCTGAGTTTCCAAGGAAGTCGGTTCCAGATACGTAAAATATATTGCCAACGTCAATTCTATGACCATTTGCTACATTGTGTATAGCAATACCACTTCCCGGTTTGTATGCACCACTGATGACAGAATCATCACCAAGGAATATCACACCGCTAATATCAATCTTCTCTGTGGTGGTCCAAGCGTCTGTTGCGTTTTTCCAAGTCCACTTCTTGTCGTAGTTTGTACTTTTAACTATTAGTCCGGCATCGTCAATCGCTGCATCATTATTAATAGCGTTACCGCTTTGGGATGCAAGCTCTACATTTATATCTTTCATAGTAACTACTGTACTATCTAGATATGTTCTTGTTCCGCTTACTATAAGATCCCCAACAGCATAGATGTCTCCGCCAAACTGTGCGTCACCACTAACCATTAGCATACCACTAATACCAACATCCCCACCAACCTCTAGGTGTCTTGTGGGTGCTTTATTTATGCCAATGCCTAAATAGTTACTACCTTTGTCATATCTAATGCCAGAGTCAAATTCAATTTTACCACTAGCAGTAGAGAAGGCTACAGCCCCAATAGGTATATTCATGTCATAGTTGACATAATTTTGCTGTACTACATACAGACTGGATAAATCTGGGATATCTTCTAACTCTAAATATCTAAACTCCGGATAGTCTGGTGAGCAAGATGCACCACATCCGCTAGCAGGACCGGCGAATACAGCCCCTTTAAGCTGTTCCTGTAGAAGTATACGTTGATCAACCAAGCCGCTTAAAGACAGAAGTTGGTCCGACTTTGTTTGGGTGTCAACTTCATTTCTGAAGAACGGTTCTAGCTGCCTACCGCCAGAAGCCGTCTTGAGTGAAGATTGAGGTAGTGCTTGGCCACCTGAAAATTGAATACCCGAACCGCCATCAATAAAACCAGAAGCTCTAACTTGAGAGTAAGATGTCAGACCGCCAACGTCAACAGCGAAGCTGGGCGAGGTCTGTGATACACCAAGTGCGTTTTCTCCAGTAGACCAAACTATGTCTGCGTCATAGTCAAGAGTTTGCTCATTACCCCAGAACGCTATTCCAGCTTTTCTTGGTTCGCTAAAACCGCTAACGCCCGCACCGGTAAACACAGAATGTTTTCCGGGATAGGTTACAAATACTTCAGTAACACCTTGGAAATCCACAGGCCCGCCAGAAACAGCGTAGTTCTGACCACTAACTCCGGGGTGATAAGCCGGAACAGCATGACCAGCATGAGTGTTTGGCATGTAAAAGGTAACACCGGGAAAGCCAGAAAATTTGTGCTCATGTACACCGTTAGCTACGCCAGCAAAACCTTTAATTCCGCTAGCAGCCGACTTTGTTAAGTACAGAGGATAAAAATGTCCCTCTTTGCCTCGTGTTGCACCGTGAGCACTGGCATCGTCAACGAAGTAGGGTCCAGAAGAGATATTGGTGCTACGAAGAGGGTATCTGGTTAAAGTATTGTTATTATACTCTCCAGAACCAACCTCGTATCTAGTACCGTCAGTAGCTGCGTAGAAGACCACGTCGCCATTTTCATAGAAGTCCCTGAAAGGGCTAAAGCCTGTAGCGATACTATCTAGTGAAAATGCGTTTGTTGACGGGTCAAACGATAATTGCTTGACTCTATCTGAAAGTCTAACTTCTCTTGACATTGATGTTACCTTTTAGATTGGTATTATTAAGTAGTAAAGCCCGTTACAATCGTGTTGGTTGCGGGAACCGGAAGTCCGGACGCCTCATTAGGGCCGTAACCATAGAATACACAATCTACTAATTCTGCATCTACGTAGTCTCCACTTTCATTCTTAATAACACATGTTACTGTCTGTCTGTCTGGATTATTGTCAATCTTGTCTCTCATAACGAGACCAACTGTATTAACAGAGATGTCGTCGTTACTACCAGAAGCTGTTGTACCATGACTAGTACCAATAGCTACGTAGGTTCCATCTCTAAAGGTTCCTGAGCTAAAGTGTATTTGAAGTCTACCTTTACCAACTCTGAATATACCACTGATGTTGTGATAACTTCTTATGTTAGGTTTGTTGGTTGCAGCACCACTAGCATCAAAGCATACCCAAGCATTAGCAACGCCCTTAGCAGTATTTGGAATAACTGAATTGTCACTAAACTTTAAAGCTCCAGACGTATAAATAGTCTGGTCATGGAATGTGGCACCGCTATTTCCGCTCTCAGGAACAAACTTGAATCCAATGTCTGTGTATCCAGAAGCATTTATCCAGTTGTTACCAGCAACGAAATTGTCTGTTAAGGCACGGGCACCATTCAACGCATAATACTGCGTGTGCGGATCTCCAACAGTAAGATTGCTAAGATTGTTGTGGTTAATACCAGCCTCACCAAGCCAAGGCTCAGTTTGTCTTTTAGTTCCATTTACTGGTCCATTTGGAAAGAATATACCAGATTCTACTATAACGTCGCCATAAGAGGCTGACGCAGAAGCGGAACCAGTATGAGTATCTTTAGAAATTTTGACCACATTAAAAAATGGAAATTTAGTGTTAGTGTCTCCACTAGCCACAATTCTATTTATGGAAAATGCGATATCTTCCATGTTATGGCGAACATCCTCTGCTGAAATTAATCCAGCATTGTTGTCCGCTAAATCGGTGCTGATGCTTGAAATCAGGTCACCAGAGTTCTTCATCGTAGGCATTTAAAAGTTCTCCTTAATAATGAAAATATCCACCAGATCTACCATCTGAATACGATCCTCTTCTTACATGGTCTGAGCCGGGGCTATAAGGTCCGAGGATGGACTGGCCACTGACGCTGTTGCCAGCCCTGTAGTCTATTAGGGATTCATCGTATTTTTTACATAAATCTTGGTATAAAACTGTAAGCGTTGAGGTCACACCTCTGAGATCTATAGCAGAAGGTCCGTCTTTGATACTAATTGCATTTCCGGACTCTTTTCTAATTTCGCTACCAATCACAATGCAGGCTGCACGTAAGCACGCCAACGCTATGAATGGATCATCTTTTGTGTCTGTATCTGTGGGGTCTGGAGACAAGGTTATAGCTTCTACATTGATATCATAATCGTTGTTAAAATCAACGTTCATTATAAGTAGCTGTGCTGCAACCAGAATTGTTGTTTCTAACCTGTCAGTGGAAAAAGTATAGCTAGTCGAATCTATATCGTTGATAAGATGTCTAACTATTGTCGTCATTGAACCTTGCCAAGACATAAATCACCTATATATTGCTATGGACTTTAAAAGTATAAATATCTGTGTAGTATGTGCCGCTAGGGATTACAACCTTTGCTTGTAATTTGTAAATACCCGCTTCGTCTAAGTCTCCAGCTATGGTGTCGTAGTGCATGACACCGGATATTCCATAGTCTTGCAGGGTTGCATTTCTATTTATAACTAAATCGCTAGGCTTTTTAAAATTTATCTGATGTATAGAAGCCCCATCGACACCAGAGATATTTACAAGATTACCATCATCTTTAATAGTAATTGAAAATCTAGTGCCTACGTCGTTTTGATGAATTTCGCTAGCCATTTTTACCTCACAAGATTTATAGGTAGTTCTCTTTGTATATTCATGCCTATTTCAAACAGGGCACCTTCTATATTAAGAATACTACTCACTGATCTTTGAATGTTCAACTGTACTTCTATTATCATTTTTGTAGCTCTAATGTAATATTTATACACGGTTGAACAGAAAGGGTTATTGAAAAAATCTCGCCATTGGATCTTCTCTCCATTTCTAGAGAAGAATTAAATGCGACATCTGAAAAAGGTGTTAATCCAAACATATTATAGTTGTGGGTCTGAAATGTCAACGTTTATATCAGCGGCGGCTGCTGCGGCCTCTTTAGCAACTCTAATCTCATAAGCCTTGACGTTCTCAGCCAAGAACTCTCTCACAATTCTATTGACAAATTGTGGTATTGTTTCGGGGTTATCTATAGATTCGGGTACGCTAGTGTCGGGTATCACTGACGGATTAGTAATAGCATCTTCAGGGATGCTTGGGTCATAGTCAGGATTTGGTACGGTAGCGTCGTGATCATAGTCAGGATTAGGGATTTTGTCAGGTCTGCCGTAATTAGCAGCTACGCTGCCTAAGACTCTGTTTACATCAGCGTCCGCAATCTCTATTGAAAACTGTGCCATTTTATTCTCCAGAAAAAAGGTCTTACTATACGTAGTATTATACACTAAAATAATAAAAAGTTTAAAATTTACAGGGCGTCTGTCCACAAGCATCCAAGATTATGTAGATATTCATCAAATTATCTATTTTTTGTGCTAACTGCTGTTTAGGTGAGGTAGCTCACATCTAGGTATTTGACATTTATCACATATTTCGTGCCATCTATCTGGTAGATCATTAAAGTTATAAACTTCAACCCCCAAGTCTTCGCCGTACAGCCCCTGAGTAAAATACTGAGTTGTATGACTTGACCAGTTATTTTGGAAGAATTTAGGATGATCTTCTATATCCATAAAGTCTTTAATTTCTTCAGGTATCAGAGGGTTTTCGTGGTAAGGTTTTTTCTTTAGTTTTTGTATCCAGTTGTCCATACTCTCAAATCTGTCTTGAATAGGTCTATGAACGGCAAATCTGTAAATATCATTCCACTCCCTGATATAGCCCTTCAAAACCGCTGCGGTTTGATGTCCCTGACATCTATCGAATTCTTTTACAAAAGTGGGCATTGTACTAACCAAAGAAGGTATACCATGACCTATACAAGTCGAGGCGATTGCGTTCTTTATCGAGTTACCACCCGTTCTGGGGATGTGAATAAATACCGCTCTTTTAGGTAAATATATCATAATACTTCACACATAAAGCTAGGGTATTTCTCTAAACTTATACCAACCATCTTCATCTTGCCAGCCTGAATATTCTCATTGACAGCCCTTATAACGCCAGCTTTCCATACCTGAGCATTTGTAACGTAATCATGTCCCATTATCAGCCCACCCTTTTTTACTTTCCATAATGCGTTCTCGATCTCTATCGAAACAGATTTATAATCGTGACAAGCATCTATGTAAACCCAGTCTAAATAATCATTTTCTAAACCGTATAAGAAGTTGCCTCCGTACTCTCTGTGTAATTCTACCACACCAGAATCTATTTCTCTTTGAAACAGTTTACCTACTAACTCTCTGTGGTCATCTTCCCATAACGCTGGACATTCTATCAGGCAAGCGTTGGGATGTCTTTCTCTCCAGATGTCACACAGATGTAGTTTTTTTGGTTTAGTTATATGATACAAAGATACAGCGTTCCAACCTTTGCAGACGCCAACCTCTGCACCCACAGCATCTTTGGGTACGTCTAGGTACATTTCATTTGATGTTTCATATTCTTTTATCTTATCCATCTTTCTCCTCCGGACAAATAACAAACTTACCGCTTTTCTTCCTTATTCTAACAGCTTCTGCGATTTCGCTTTCTATGAAAAACTTAGCGTCTGACTGGGAAAATATTTTAGCCTTAAAAGTAGAAGCTTCCTCTACATGATTTTTGTCTCTTTTGGCTTCATCTTCTGTTGGATACATTTTAAGAAAGCCATAATTAACGCCGTGTTTCTTAAGCCACCATTCTGTTATATCTCTGTACTTTTCCAATCTGGCTGTCACTATACCCTTGCAATATGTTTTGGGAATTCTATGCGGAAAAGGTTTAACATTTTTTATATATTCAATATATCTTTCTTCGTCTATACAAACATCATAGGGAACATTTGGTGAAAGAATACCATCAAAATCTAGCAATGAATGCTGTATATATACGCAATTAAAGAGATTCCATTCTAGCAAGTGGGGAGGGTTCAACTCCCTAGCATAAAAATCTGGCTTGAAATCACAGTCCGGTTTTAAGTAAACCGTTGCAAAGTAAACATCTTCTATTAATTTGCTTTTAAAATGCTTCATTGCGGTTCCGGCATATATCGTATCGTCAACTACAAGCAGTCTACCATTATTTTCCTTGTGATTCGTCATTCTCACTCCGCCGAATTTACTGACTCCAGAGAGGGGGAGCAAATTATTACTTGGGTCTAAGAAGTAAAGTGGTAGATTAAGCCACATAGCAATCATGCTAGCTGGAAGCATACCAGATCTAGGAATACCGATGATCCCCTTTAGGTTTAGGTTTGACACTTGGGGCAATAATAAGTTTTTGCAGTCTCTTATAAGCTGTGCGGTTGTGATGTACTCACCGGCAAGAAAAGCTTTTCTTCTTTCATGTTTTTTATCACAATCAATTTTGTAGCTAGCCCTTTCTTCTGGGCTGGCCTTTTGACACCACTGCCAGTTCGGTGGATCGTATGTCATTTCCTGTTT
>CEUO01046082.1_pt1 | contig 75182 bp, 67 predicted proteins | sample 531391 | NCBI WGS metagenome assembly CEUO01 (sample SAMEA2622799, study PRJEB7988) | marine metagenome | isolation source: saline water (ENVO:00002010), including
AGCGATATTGTGTCCAAAATTCTCATAAGATTAAACAAGAAAGAAGATAACGATGAACCAGTCAAATATTTTTAGAGGGATCTTTTTAGCTGCTATTTTAGTTATAGGAGTTAGAGCTGAATATAATAGCTATCAAGCAGAGGAAAGACTCAACCTTTTAGAAGACGGTGTGCTATTTAACCAACAAATACAAACTGATACATCTATGAAGCTTGAAACATTTCTTCAAGCTCTTTCCAATGAACTTCCAGCAGAAGTCGAATTTTACGCTACTGAGGCCGCAGAGAGAGTAGCTAAAGAAACAACAATAAACATGCTCCAACAATTCTCAGAAAATTTAAAGAAAATAGATGTCAAACTCAATAAGTAATTCTATAATATCATAGACTTATTTACAGGAGTTTTACATGCCAACTTATGATTACGAATGTCGTAGCTGCGGCTTTTCCGAAGAAACATTCCAAAAATTTTCCGATAAGCCCCTAACAAAGTGCCCTGAGTGTGGGCTAGAGGAATACAGGCGGGTCATTCTACAAGCGCCTAACGCTTTCGTAAAAGGCGATCCTACAACTGTGCAGCATCTTGCAGATAAAAATACTCAAAAAATGGGAAAATATGAGCTTCAAGACAAGATGAAAGCTGATAATATGGACAAGCACATTAAAGATAAAGAAGTAAACAGGTTCAGAAATAAAATTAACAAGATGACAGCGCAAGAAAAGAAGAGATACATAGAGAAGGGTGATAATGTCTAGCAAGAATAATAGATCTGAGAGCCCTCATAAGGCAATAGTCACATTTGACATAAGGATACATGAAGTGATGTCCGATGGAACACTATACCCGATGCCTGTTTCTAAAGATGTGATTCAAAAACATGGAATAAACAATAAGGCGGTCATTGCAGTTGAAGGCCTTAACAGAGCTGACTGCATACGCAAGATTAAAGATAAATTGGAGAGAGTTAATGGCTAGATGGGAAAATGAAAACTTAGATGGCTTAGACATACCGCAGCCACCTAAAATGCATATACAACTTTTTGGAGCTTTAGGTACAACCCCTAACAGTGAAGCAAACGCTTTCGCTAAAAAAGTGAGCATGGGAAATAGCAATACATATTATGTGTTATATGGGAGAGGAGATTTGTTTGATCCATTTGGAGCAGACAAAGGCAAACACGGCAGGCCATACTTTTCTCTAAAGAAGGTTAAAGAAAGTGTATTTAACCATTATATTGATTATATATCTAGTGAAGACAGGATTTTCTTTACTAGAGCAAGACGTTTAATGATGGAGATTTAACATGGCTAAAAAGGGTCCACTGTCCAAAGATGAAAAGAAATATATCACAGATAATCAGCACCTGCCTACAGAAGAGTTGGCAGAAGAGCTTGATAGATCGGAAGCTTCTGTCAAGAAGTTTTCCGACTCTCTCCAGCAACAGGAAGAAACCGTTCCTGAACCACCAAAGTCTGGAGATCTAATGGCTAGGAACAAAAAGTACGGAGTCGTCACTATGACGGAAAGCGCTTCCATGAGGGCTGATGAATATAAGAAAGAACCCCCAAAGGAAGATCCTACTCCCGCAAGATACAGAGGCGTTATACATAAAATCAAAGGAGACTAAGATGATATGCACTCAAAGAGACAACCATATTAGAAAGTTAATCATGGAGGACATTTCTATGACTTGGAAATGTACTCTTGACGATGACACGATTGTGTGGGGAGACTATGAACGTCCGGGAGTAGAAGAAAGCCCTTGGCTTAGACTGCAGGAATACTGCGAGGAAAATGACAGATGTATTTGTAAAGCTCAGGTAATAGTCATGGGTGCTCCAGAAGAGATTGTTTTTGAGGATGAGAATGGTCTAGACGGATTCTTCATACTTAGAGGTTTTTCAAAAGACATTGATATGAACACTGGAGATGGTCCATCATATCAGCACATGACTTTTGGCGTATTAAAGGATGATCTGAAACATGTAGACATTAAAAAATACAGCTGGCCCGAATGTTCATTTGTAGACTTTGCTCAAGTTAGAAAAACTACTCAAGAAAACTTATCTTATATGATCTGGAAAAATGGCTCAGAAAAGAAGCAAAGTGAGCAGGTTCAAATCACCCTCAACGGGTGAGTATTGTACCGCTGCACAATACATAGCCGAGATACTCGTCCAAAGGAAGGCAGAGAAAGATAACAAGGGATCTCTAGCCTACAAGTTCTGGTCGAAAGCCCAAAAAGCTCAGTATACCAGACAGGTACAAGGGTGCAATAAGCTTATATCTGAATTTGGTGAGAAGAAAGTTTACGATTACATAATAAATAAAAACAAAAGAGTATACTCTGCTTTGCCGAATTGGGTTAAGGAAGCAATTTCTGACCATCGAGTCAAAGAGATATCCATTGCGAAAACAAAGTTAAAAATTAAGAAATCAGACCCAAATGCAAAACCAAGAAAGCCGTTTGGATCTAAAACACTTTTTTCAAAGTTAAGGAATAAAGATGCCGAGAGTTAAGAAAGACGATCCGTCGTTTGTAAAAGAAATTGTAAAAAAATATGGCAATGTAATCTCTACCGGAAACCAAGTTTTAGAAAGGCGCAAAGACTATAAAGTTATCAGCGTTAGCCCTTCTATCGACTTGGCTTTAAGTGGAGGAATTAAAGAGGGTTCTTGGGTCATTCTTACTGGAGATCCGAAATGCGGCAAGACCACAACAGCTTTACAAATTGCAGCAACCTGTCAAAAAGATGGGAGACCAATTATATATCTAGACGCGGAAGGTAGATTAAAAGAAATGAATCTCCTTGGCGTGGATGGTCTTGACAAAGAAAAGATGCAGATTATTCATTCTGAGGATGAACCATTAAGCGCAGAAGCCTTTCTAGATATCGCAGTCAAATTAGTTAGCGCTAAAGAAAATGAAGGCTGTGTCTGTATTATTGATTCTACTTCTTCTCTAATGCCCGAAAAAGAGCTAGATGGAGATATGACTCCCGGACGCGCAGGCTTACCAAAGATCCTGTCTGTATTCTGCAAGAAGATGGGGCAAATAGTACCGAACCAAAGGGCAACACTAATTATCATCACCCATTTTATTGCAAACACTTCTGGATATGGCGCTTCAAGAATGCCCGACTGCGGAAGAAAGATTCAGTATCAAGCAGATACTAGGATGGAAGTAAAGTCGATAACCCCTTGGGTTCAGTCAGACACTCAGATTGGTCAAGCGGTAAACTGGAAAGTCGTTTGCTCTTCTATGGGGTCTCCCGGAACTGAATGTCAAAGCTGGATTAAGTATGGGCATGGGATTGACAAAATACAAGAGCTTGTAATGTTAGCGCTGGATATTGGACTTATAGCTAAGGCTGGATCTTGGTTAACTTGTGAGTTTATGTTAGCTCACAAAGAGGCTGTTAAAAAAATCAAACCTGAAGTTGATACAGATGATGTAGACGCTATTCTCAAGGCAGTAAAGTTTCAAGGGCAAGAGAAACTATATAACTTCCTACTAAACAACGAAGAAGTGGTTACTATTCTAGAGCACGAAATCAAAGGTATGCTTTAATGGAAGTACATGGTCTTGATGGTAAAGTCTGGGTATGGAATCCATCTAAAAGCCAAGCCTCAGTACATGAAAAAAATAGATCTTCTTTACACAAAAAAGCAAAATTACTCTTGAAAGAAGTCTATCCGTATGATAGAATATTAGAAGAAGTTACACTTCCCGGAACTAAGACAAGTTCTAGGAGAACACTTTTATACGCTGACTTATATATACCGAACAGAGATTTAATTGTAGAGGTACATGGAGAACAGCACTTTAAGTTCAACTCATTTTTTCACAAAGATAAGATGGCGTTTTTCAAAGCTCAGTCGAGAGACAAAGACAAAAGAGCTTGGTGTGAACTAAACCATATGACTTTGATTGAACTAAATTACGATGAATCTGAAGAACAATGGAGAGCAAAGTTTGACTAACGAGCAGAAAGTAAATGAATTTCTACAGAAGGTCGATGACTGGATAGAAGATAGAAACATAGACTTAGCTGAAAAGAATGAAGAAGTCGCTGAAATTATGTCAATGAAGTCTGACGACATTAGATCACTGAATCAAGAAAAAGCGCTTTCTTTCAGCTTTGTGTTATTTTCACATGCCGAATATCTACAGACCTTACATAATAAAGAAAAGACAGTTGTAGAATTTTGCAGTGATAGCATATGGTTCATTGTTGCAGACAAGATGGATAACTACGGAGGACAGTACGCTAAATGGGAAATGCGTTACTACTCTGCCATCAAAGAAAACCCTCTGGCCGCTGAGTTAAATAGATTAAAACTGACGGCGGAGGCTAGAATAAATAGACTATCTGGCAAGATAGATGCTGTAAAGAAGATGGCATCAGTATTGCACGATATAGGAAAGAAAAGAGGATACTAATGAGCGTATTGGAAACAGCTAAGGACCTTCTAAGAAAAGGGATAGCTTTAAACGATGCTGAATTAATAGCTATGGCTAACCAGCTTATAGCCGATAATTCTCCCGTGCAGGAACCTGAAGCTGCAGAGCGGCCCAAGGAAACGCCCACGAGGAAAGTTTCTGTCTATGACTTCTCTATGCCTGAAAGATCAGAGGCTAGGGGAGAACGTCACGTACCAGTGAACTCCATTAAGGACAGAGTAAACCAGTTCATAGATGATAAGTCAGAACACACAGATATTACTACGCCAGAAATTACTCTAACAGAGAGAAGAAATCCAACCAAAACAGTCTCTCAAAAATGTCAGGAGTGTGGTCGGGATTTTGAAGTCCATGAATCACATAGAAGAGAATGGTTTGTTTGCGATTCCTGCCTATCTGCGAGAAGAAGATAATGGTAAAAGTAAAGTTGTTATCGCAGTCCGCAAAGGTTCCAACACGATCAAACACCACAGACGCGGGCTGGGATCTATATGCCTCCAAGACAGACGCTATTATGCGGAGCTGCAGAAAACTCGTATCAACAGATATCGCTATGGAAATACCAGAAGGATGTGTTGGACTTATTTGGCCAAGGTCAGGTCTTTCTGTAAAAAACGGCATTGCTGTTTTAGCTGGAGTGGTTGACTCAGGCTACAGGGGAGAAATTAAAGTTTGTTTACTTAATACTTCAGAGTCTACTTTTATGATAGAGCCGGGTGATAGGATTGCTCAAATGCTTATACAAAAGGTAGAGGATGTAGATTTTGCAGAAGTTGAAAATTTAGATGAGGCTGACCGAGGCGATAGTGGTTTTGGCAGCACTGGGAGATAAAAATGCCTTTTAATAGACTACAAGAAATACTAGCCGAAAGAAAAGCGGCTAGAAATCAAGAAGAGGAAACTAAAGAAGATGCGGTGGAGGAAACCACCAGAACAAGAGGAGAGGTTCGCAAGGAAGCTAAAGAAGAAAGAAAAGAAGGACGCAAAGAAAAAGTAAAGGAAAGACGGGAATACCGATTAGAGAAACTAAATGCGCTAAAAGAAAAGTTTTATGCGGTCGCAGCCAAAAGAAAATGGTTGTTTTTTATCATCGCAGGTGCTATAGTAGCATACCTAGTTATCTTCAAAGGTGGTTTTGGAGGCGGTGATATTTTAACTAAGATTAAAGGATTTTTTGGATAATGAAAAAAGCACTTACTTTAGAATGGAAAGACTTTCTACTCGGCGTATTTTTAAGCGCTACAATTTGCATGGGATTCTATATTTTTAGAGGAATGTAAATGACCCTTGGTATGACAGCAATAGCTGTTTCCGCATTGATGTATATTGTTGTATGCGGCTCGTGTATTAAACAAAAAGATTATCCACACGCATTGATGTGGATTTCTTATGCTATGGCCAATATTGGATTATTATGGTACGAAATAAAGAAAATAAACGGAAGCTAGAAGACTTAGCGGCTGAAAGAGCTGTACTAGCTGGGATATGTCAGTACGGATTAGACTGCTATCTTGATATTGATTTTGTTGATCCTAGCTACTTCACTAACGAGATGAACCAAATCATCTTCAAGTGCATTGAAAAGTCCATGAAAGACTCTCAGAGCGTGGAACTTTCATCTCTGCTATCTTCAGCTAACCAGCTTGGCTTCTATGAGAACATTAGCAGTCAGGAAGAAATAGGCTTTATAAGGTCTTTATTTAACTTTCCTATAAATAAAGAAAATGTACAAATACATGCAGCCAAAATCTCGAAACTAAAAGTCGCTCGTGATGTTAAAAAGACTTTGAAGGTTTGTTCTTCTGAAATAGACAAAGTTACTGGAGACGAAGATATAAATGACATCATATCCCTGATTGAGTCGCCCGTCTTAGAAGTCACTTCCAAAATATACCAGAGAGCAAGTAATAAGCCGGAAATAATTGGCGATGAGGTCGATGATTATATCCAGTATCTTAAGGATAATAAGGATATGTCAATCGGTATAAGCACAGGCTTCCCAATATATGATGAGGCTATAGGCGGAGGTTTAAGAAGAAAATGTGTTGACTTGATTGCTGCCAGACCCAAAGTGGGTAAGTCTATGTTTGGAGATGCTGTAGCCTTACATGTGGCAAAAAACTTAGATATCCCAGTGCTAATGCTAGACACCGAGATGTCCAAAGAGGATCACTTAAATAGAATGCTGGCGAACTTAAGTAATGTCGAGATAAATAGGCTCGCCGCTGGTAAGTTTGCAAATAACGAGCTGGATGTGGAGAAGGTAGAAAAGGGAGCCGAGCATCTAAAGGATATTCCGTACCACTATGTCAGCATTGCTGGACAGCCCTTTGAAAACATACTAAGCATTATGCGCAAATGGATATATCAAGAGGTGGGTTTTGATGAAAATGGTAGGACTAAAGACTGCCTTATAATCTATGATTATCTCAAGCTTATGAACTCAGATAGCATATCTAATTCTATGCAGGAGTTCCAAGTATTAGGCTTTCAAATAACACAACTACATAATTTCACTGTCAAGTATGATGTACCATGCCTGAGTTTTGTGCAGCTTAATCGTGACGGAATAACAAAAGAATCAACAGATGTTGTTTCTGGATCTGATAGGCTTATATGGCTATGTACTAGCTTCAGTATTTTCAAAATGAAGTCAGACGAAGAAATGGCAGATGACCTTGAAGAAAATGGTAATAGAAAATTGGTGCCGATTGTAGCTAGACATGGATCTGGTCTTGATGATGGAGACTACATCAACATGGATATGATCGGCAAATTTGGAAAGATTTCGGAGGGCAAAACGAGAAACGAACTCCGCAAATCAACGGACACTAAGAATAAAGGTTTTGACACTGAAAATGGCGTTGAGCAATACACAGATATTTCAGATATCGAATAAATTATTTCCCAGATTGCACGACATAATGTCTTATTTTGATATAGAGTACGAAGAGCATCCTAACAGACTGTCCTTCGCCTGCCCTATTCATGGTGGTGATAATCCGATGGGATGTAGTATCTTTACTGATGGTAATACCTCTAAAGGTAATTGGGCGTGCTGGACACAGCACTGTGAAGAAGATTACTCTAAGAGTCTCTTTGGCTTTGTTAGAGGAGCTTTGGCAAACAAGCTCAGCAAAGAGGTAGATATCTATACGGCCTACGCCTTCTGCTTAAAATTTCTTAACCTCAAGGCAGAAGATATACCAAACACTGCCGTTGAAACTAATAATGAGATTAAGATACTTGAAACTTTTGAACGAAGTCCTCTTAGGGAGACTCCTAAAATCTCTAGAGATGAAATAGTGAAGAGCATCGCTATCCCATCTACTTATTATATTAACAGGGGCTATCAAAAAGAAACACTAGTAAACTTCGATATTGGCATGTGCAATAATAAAAATAAGCCAATGTCTGGAAGAATTGTTGTTCCAATCTACGATGAAGACTATAATTATGTTGGATGCATTGGCCGCGCTTCCACAGACTGGATGAAACCAAAGTGGCTGCACAGCAAAGGCTTCCGAAAAAGTGCCTACCTTTATGGCATGAACATTGCAAAAGAAGAGATCTTGAAGACGGGAACTGCCGTGCTAGTTGAAGGTCAGGGAGATGTTTGGAGGATGCACGAGGCGGGCATAAAAAACTGTGTAGGAATATTTGGAGCAAGTCTGAGCGATGAGCAACTAGTGCTGCTTGAACAAAGTGGCGCGCTAAACCTAGTAATCCTAACGGACACTGATGAGGCTGGCGAAAGAGCCGCTGAACAAATTGTTAAAAAGGGAGGTAGGAGATTTAACTACTATCGCCCAGACATAACAGAAAAAGACATTGGTGAAATGACTATAGAACAAATTAAAGAACAAATTATAAATGAACTTGAAGGGGTACTTTGATGACCAGAATTTTAGCATTTGCCGGAAAGAAACAGTCAGGCAAAAATACATGTTGCAACTTTCTACATGGATACCAAATGAAGTCCCATGGACTGTTAGATGATTTTGCTATATCGGAAAAGGGGCAGCTCATAGTGTCTACTGACGGTTCAAATCAAGGGGTTCTTGATGTTACCAGAGAGGACCTTGAGTTTGCAATGTGGGCTGTTGATAACATGTGGCCTTTTATCAAGCATTATGCCTTTGCATCGGCGCTCAAAGAAATAGCGACAGGCTTATTTAGTCTAGATAAGTCTCAGTGCTATGGAAGCGATGTAGAAAAAAACACACTGACTTGGTTTCGGTGGGAAGATATGCCGGGATATGAGGGTGAGAATGAAGGTAGGATGACAGCGAGGGAGTTTCTTCAGCACTTTGGCACTGACATTTGCCGAAAAATTCATCCTAACATTTGGACAGATAGAACTATTAAGAATATTAGCTCAGAAGAACCTCTTATTGCAGTTATTTCAGACTGCCGGTTTCCGAATGAGATTGAAGCAGTGAAGCGAGCAGGGGGTAAAGTAATCCATTTGACTAGATCAACATCTACAGACCCTCATAATAGTGAAACCGCGCTAGATAGTTATGATGATTATGATGCAGTAATAGACAATACTAACATGTCTATTCTCGAAACAAATAAAGAAGTTATTAGACTTATTGACGAATGGGGCTGGCTTGGAGAAGCAGTACAAGAAGAAGCACCAGTAGAACCTATTGAACCTGAAGAGTCGTCCTTTGAAGGTTTAGTGGGAGGTATCACTGCTATCAAACAAGAAGGCGAATAAATGCTAGTAACATACATACGTAGCTCTAGCTACAACAATTTCGAGTATTGTCAGATGCAATATTTTATGACTTATGTTTTGGGTCATCAAAGTGTATCTGGGAAAAAGGCGCAACTAGGAACAGTTGTCCATAAGGTAATGGAGGTTTTAGCGGGCTGCAAAAAAATATTACAAGATGGTGAAGAGCTACTGCTTGAGGATGACGCTATCGGAGAGGTCGAGTTTACTAAGCGTAGACTCGGAACGAAGAAATTTGTAAACGAAATCCTTAAGCGTAGCTACGATCACTACACTGGAAGTTGCATCCACCACTACACAAACGCAGATTATAAATTTTGCGACAAGTTGACTTGGGATGCACTAACATATGATGACGGAAACTTTGATCCTCGTAAGAGAAACATTGTCGCCGCTGAACCCCAGTTTGATATACCAATAGAGGAAGATTGGGCAAAGTATGAGTATGATATGCCAGACGGCACCACAGTAGAGGGCAGGCTTGCCATCAAAGGTACAATCGACTTAGTGACAGAGATTGATGATGGGGTTATTGAAGTCATTGACTGGAAAACTGGACGTAGACTTAATTGGGCTACTGGAGAAGAAAAAACCTACGAGAAGCTCTGCAAAGACCCGCAATTAATGCTGTATCATTATGCAATTTCTCACCTTTTTCCTGAATACAAAGACGCAATTATGTCGATATACTTCATTAGGGACGGTGGCCCTTTTAGTATTTGTTTTGAAGAGAGCGACAGGCGTAAATTTCTAGGGATGCTCAAGGATAGGTTTGAAGAGATAAAGAAAACAACTAGACCAAGAATGCTGTCTAAGAACCAGTCTCATTGGAAGTGCCAAAAGCTTTGTGACTTTTGTAAGAAAGATTGGCCCGGAACCAATGAAAGCATGTGTCGCCACGTTAGCAATCATCTAGACCAGTTTGGCATGCTAGATACGATACAGAATTGTACAAGAGAAGGTTTCGATGTTGGATATTATGAGGCTCCCGGATAATGATTGAAGTAGAAATTACAGAAGAAATGAAGAAGCGAGCATGGGCTAAGTCTAGAGAGATGGGAGTTATCAAAAACTCTATTATGAAGGGCGATGGAAATATTGCTGGCTTTTTGGGTGAAGAGGTTGCAAATGTTGTTATTGATGGTACAATTAATAACACATATGATTATGACTTAGTTTCCCAAGAAGGAATTAAGTATGATGTCAAAACTAAAAGATGTACATCACCACCTAAACCCTACTATGATTGCTCAGTTGCAAACTTTAACACTAAACAAAAGTGCGATAGATATGTTTTTGTTAGAATTGAAAATAAAAATAGGCGATGGGGAAGAGCGTGGGTTCTAGGCTGGCTCACTCATGATGACTATTTTAAGAAGGCTAGAAAGCTTACTAAGGGACAAATAGATCCTTCAAATGGATTTGTTGTTAGAGCTGACTGCCACAATGTTGCTATTTCAGAGTTGAATAAATTTGAGGTAAATAATGAATTGGATTCCACTAAACAATAAAACTCACTTCAGCCTGCAAAGAGGCTTTTCTAAGCCTGACAAGCTTATTTCCAAATGCAAAGAGTTTGGATACAGCTCTTGTGCAATTACCGATATCAATACAATATCTGGCGCTGTCGCATTTTTTAAGGAGTGTAAGAAACAGGGAGTGAAGCCCATAATTGGCTGTACCTTTGAGTTTGAAAATGGAAAGAGCAAAACCTTATTAGCAAAAAACAAAGATGGCTGGTACTCTTTAATAGACTTGGTGTCCAAGAAGAACAGCTACTCAGATGATGTTGTTTATAAACTTATTGATTCCATCTCAGATGAAAATCTTATATCTGCGGATAGCATTAAACAAAAGCCCGTGTATTATGTTGAGCCGTGTGAGGCAGAACTCCACCGCATACTTCTTTGCTCAGGCTTAAAGACCAATATGTCTAAAGTTGCCAACAAGCTAGACGACAATAAAAAGCTAAAAGAATTTTTCAGTTCAGACAACTTTTATCTTCCATCGCCAGAGCGAGTGAGAGAGTTATATACCGCAGAGGAAATTAGCTGGTCTGCAGACATAGCTGCCGAATGCGACGAATATGAAATACTAGGACAGCCCATGCTACCCGAGTTTGATTGCCCAGACGACTATACTGAAGATGACTATCTTAAACAGTTATGCAGAGATGGTTGGCGGACACTACTCGCTGATACAGGCAAGGTTGACAACGAGAACAAAAAGCAAGAATACTTGGACAGAATTAAAAATGAGATGGACGTAATATTTGAGGCAAATCTGTCTGGGTACTTTCTAATTGTTCAAGATATTGTGAACTATGTTAGGTCTAAAGGTTGGCTTCCGGGGCCCGGAAGAGGTTCTGCCGCTGGCTGCCTCATCTCTTATCTAATTGGGATAACAGAGATTGATCCAATACAATATGACCTTATTTTTGAACGATTCTACAATGCGGGCAGAAACACTGATGGACATGTTTCGCTTCCTGATATTGACTTAGATGTTCCGGCAGAAAAAAGAGATGAAGTTATAGCATACATTAAAGAGAAATACGGCGAAGACAATGTGTCTCAAATGTTGACCTTCAACAAATTGCAAGGCAAGGCGGCGTTAAAGGAAATTATGCGCATTAACAGCAATGTTTCTTTTGGTGAGATGAATGACATAACTAAAAATATACCCAACGAGGCAGACGTTTCCGACCTTATGGAACAAAGCGGGGAGAAGTCTTTGATTAAGTGGACTCTTCTTTACCAGCCAGAGATATTAGATAGGTGGTGCAAAGTTAATAGCGAGGACGACCTAGTGGGTCCTCTAGCATCCGTTTTTCAACAGGCTATCGACATAGAGGGTACAATAAAATCACAAGGCAAACACGCTGCTGGAGTAATCATATCGTCCAAAAAACTAAGAGAGGTTTGTCCTATGGTTCAAGATAGGAGCAAAAATCTAGTAGCTGGGTTTGAGATGGGAGATCTTGAAGATCAGGGTCATGTAAAGTTTGATATACTCGGCATTGACCTACTAAGTAAAATCATGGAGATTAAGGAGTAATAATGGATATTAAATCAGACTACAAATCAGTTTTATTTTCGGGATGTTCTATTGACTATAGAGATATCACGCTATGTAACTTAGCTAACTTTATACCTATTAGAGCAAAGATGGCTGGCATCTACCAAGTACATTCTCGCAAGATGAAGTTTAGCAAAATCTACAAAAATATTGACGACGCTGTCGATATGTTCATCCAATTAAAAAGGCAGGCAAAATGAATTACAGAGATATAATTGTTTTTGACTTTGAAACAGGATCTAGAAATCCGTATAAGACACAGCCTACTCAAATCGCAGCTATAGCTCTCCACGGGCGCAAGCTAACTCTGCAGCCGGGAGGTGTATTTAACAGTGAAATTAGGCCTATTCTAGACGACAAAAAGGCAATCGAAGCAGGCTTTGATCCGATTGAAGATGAAGCGTTACAAATCACAGGAAAGAATAGGAAAGATTTAGCGAAAGCTCCTTTACCTAAGACTGTTTGGAAAAAGTTTGAGGACTTCTGCAATAAATTTAATTTCAGGGGCACATCCTATACAGCTCCTATTGCAGCAGGATATAACATAATCGGATTCGACTTGCCAATCGTACAGCGAATGTGTGATATGTATGGCACAACGGACTCTAGGGGTCGCCAGACTGTATTCAATCCCATCTTCAAGATAGACCTGATGGATATGGTATTCTCTTGGACTGAGAACAATAAGGATTTCAAGAGCCTCAGTATGGACTTTCTAAGAGACTACATGGGCTTCCCTGAAGAAAGCAAGGAGAATGCTCACGACGCGCTGCAGGATGTTAAGGATACAGCTAATATACTTATTAAGTTTCTAAAGTTTCAGCGAAATATTTCGGAAAAAACCAAATTTGAGAAAGCATTTGCAAATGGCGAATTCTACGTTTAATATTGATGACTATAGTGACTCTGATGTTTGGGACTTAATTTGTGAGGGACAAACAAAAGGCGTCTTTCAGTTAGAGTCACAGCTTGGCAGATCGTGGGCTAAAAGAGTGCGCCCTCGTAACATTGAAGAATTAGCGGCGTTAATATCCTTGATTAGGCCCGGATGTCTGAAGGCTTTTACCGAAGGCAAATCAATGACACAGCACTACGTTGATCGCAAAGCTGGTATTGATGAAGTTAAGTACCTACATCCAAGTCTTGAGCCAATCCTTAAAGAGACTTTTGGTGTTCTCGTTTATCAAGAGCAGTCCATGAAAATTGCCCAGCAGCTCGCAGGATTTGACCTGAAGGAGGCAGATGATTTACGTAAGGCGATTGGCAAGAAGAAGGCAGACCTAATGAATAAACTAAAAGGGTCTTTTATTACAGGCGCGACAGCGAATAATATTGATGAGGAAACCTCAGAAGAAATATTTGGGTGGATCGAAAAGTCAAATCGCTATGCGTTCAACAAATCGCATGCAGTCTCATATGCCGTAAACGCATACAGGAGCGCCTACTGTAAGGTGCACAGGAAACTGAAGTTCTTTGAATCCTATCTCAATCATTCAGAAAGAAAGCCAGATGCCCATACTGAGATCAAACAGCTAGTATCTGATGCTAAGCTTTACGATATAGAGACGTTGCCTCCTCGCTTAGGACATTTCTATTCTTCATTTACAGCTAAGAATAACAAGGTTTACTTCGGTGTGACAAATGTCAAAGGCGTAGGAAACGCAGAGACCAAAAAACTATTAGACCTCATACCGGAAATTGAAGAGAAGCTAGGCAAGGACTTTCAAGAATTTACTTGGATGGATATACTACTTAACTTTGGCCTAAAGATAAATAAGACCTGCATGGAGTCATTAATAAAAGTAGGAGCGTTCAATGGCTCTAACAATCGCAAGCATCGTAACGAGCTTATCTATGAGTACAAAAGTTATAAAGATTTATCCGCCAGAGAACGACAATGGCTTTGTGAAAACTATATTAGCGAAGACAGTCTTATCGGCTCAATAGATAATATGATAAATAATCTTAAGATAAACTCCAATAGGCTTATGAAGGTTTTTGATATTAGAAATGTCATTGAATCTCCTCCCTTTGATCTCACGGACTACCCAGAATGGATAGCGGATACTGAGAAAAAGTACATGGGTACATCTCTAACCTTCTGCAAAACAGATGCCGTTCAAAGCACAATAGTAAATTCTACATGTAAAGAAATATTGAACGGTAAAACCGGATCAGTTAATCTAGTTGTACATATAAACTCATTGCGCGAGTATGTTACTAAAAACGGAAAAAATCCCGGTCAGACTATGGCATTTATGTCAGTTGAGGACTCGTCGGCAATGCTCGACTCTGCTATAATGTTTCCTGATGCCTATGATGAATTTAAGAATATATTGTATGAAGGCAACACAGTTATTGTTTTTGCTCAAGTATCTAAGAAAAAAGATACCAGTTTAATAATTAATAAAGTGTCCCAAGTCTAGTATATGCATATAATATATTTGTAAAGACAGGAGGTATTATGAACATATGCACATTTATAGGTAGACTTGTCAACGATCCAGTTATTAAAGACGTTGGTTCTACTCATTTGGTCACATTTTCTCTGGCCATAGAAGAATATAGAAAAGACAAAGACGGAGTGAAGAAAAAGCGTGTTGACTTTTTAGACTTTGAAGCTTGGGATAGCGGCGCTACCGCATTTAAAAAAGTTTGCAAAAAAGGTGATTTAGTAGCGATTGAATCTTGTGCTAGACAGCAAAAGTGGACAACTCCGGAAGAGCAGCAAAAAGAAAGAATCAATTTTAGAGTTAAGAGTTTTAAGATTTGTAATGGTAAAGACTGAAAAAGAACTACTAGACGACTACTATGATATTATTCTTTATCTGTCGGCTAAGTTTAATAATTTAGTACCCACAATCCCTCTAGAGGATTTAATGCAGGTTTCATTTCTTGGTGCAATAAACGCCATCAGAAACTATAACCCTGAAATCGGGCCACTTAGGAACTATGTGTTTTCAAGCTCCAAGAACTACATCTTAAGGTTTTTGTCTAAAGAAAAGTTCTGGGCAGAAAAGGTAAAGCTTGGGCTAGCTGACTTTGCGGAAGTTCAAGAGGACAAAGAGTATGCCTCGACGGTAAGAGATATTATAGATAAAGCATCAAGCAAACTTTTACCTATTGAACATAAGCTACTTCTTTATAAATCTCTAGGCTCTACACGAAAAGACATATGCGACTCTCTGCATCTTACAAAGAGAGAGTACTACGACTTATTTTATTCTGCGATAGGAAAAGTTCAACTCAATGAGACGTAAAAAAATACTATTTTGCACTGAAGCATCACACCTACCTACAGGATATTCAGTTTACACAAAAGAGGTACTTTCTAGATTGCATCAAGATCCAGCATTTGAAGTTGCGGAGCTTGCGTGTTACTGCGATCAGCCATCAATAGATCAGAATACTCCTTGGAAAATATATGCAAATCAGCCAGTCAAGGGATCTGCAGAGTGGGATGACTATAAGTCATATCCCAGCTATCAGTTTGGAGAATATACATTTAATCAAGTACTACTAGATTTCCTGCCAGACTTTGTTATGGATATCAGAGATTGGTGGATGGTAGAATTCCAGCAGAGGTCTACCTTTAGAAACCATTTTCATTGGGCTCTGATGCCTACGGTGGATGCCTATCCTCAAAACAAGCAGTGGATAGAAACCTTCTCTACTGCGGATTCCGTATTCGCATACTCCGAGTTTGGGAAAAGGACACTAACTAACCAGTGTGATTCTCTAAACTTTATCGACATAGCCTCTCCTTGTGCAAGTGGCAGCTTTTCCCCAGTAGCTAACAAGAAGGCGCACAGGGAAAGTATGGGTATTGGCGGAGAGCCGTTCATTATAGGAACCGTGATGCGCAACCAAAGAAGAAAACTTTACCCAGATCTATTTAAAGTCTTCAGGGAGTTTTTGGACGCCACTAAAGATCCGCAATGTTTTTTATATTGTCATACATATTATCCAGATGTTGGATGGGAGATACCAGACCTACTACAGGAATACGGACTAACCAACAGGGTTCTTTTTACTTACAGATGTAAAAAATGTGGAGACGTATCACCAACGTTTTTCAGCGACTCTATACAGGCATGTAAGGCTTGCAATAACTTCTCCAAAGAGCTAGTAGGTGTAAATAACAAAATAGAAGAAAAAGATTTGGCGAGAGTTTATAATCTGTTCGATGTCTACATTCAGTATGCAAATAGTGAAGGCTTCGGTATGCCTCAATTAGAGGCCGTCCAGTCTGGACTTCCTCTCTTAGCGATAGATTATTCTGCTATGGAATCCGTAGTAAAAAATGTAGGGGCTATCCCGCTAAAACCATTAGCTTTAACTAGAGAATGTGAGACTGGTTGCCATAGAGCTATCCCCAACAATGATGCCACCTTGGTCAAGCTTATTGAGCTTTACAGCAAAGATAGAGAGAGTCTAAGAAAGATGGGGACGCAGATGCGAGAGAACTGTCTCAATCACTACAGCTGGGATAAAACTGCAAAAATATGGTCTGATTTCTTTCATAGTACTCCAGTCAGAGACATATCTGAAACTTGGTTGTCGCCACCAAAAATTGTAGAACCTGCAGCCAGTGTCCCTGAAGGACTAACTCCAAATGACCAAGCTAACTTCTTATTTGAACACGTTCTACACACGCCTGAAGCGATAGGCAACTACCAGTGGAAGAGGCTTGTCAAAGACTTGACTTACAAGTGCTCGGCTAGTAGTACTATTCCGGGATACTATTTTAATGAATCTCATATTGATAACAATGTCCAGACATGGGCTAGATTCACTGTAAAAGAAGCGTATGAATCGCTTGTCCAAATGAGAAATCTACATAATAGATGGGAAACCATAAGGGCGCAACAATTAAACTTGAGGTCTTAATAAAATGAAAGTTGTATATATAGGAAACTACAAAGACGGAACCGGATGGGCTAATGCTTGTATAAACAATATGTTAGCGTTAGACTCTGCCGGAGTAGATGTTGTCCCGAGAGCTATCAATTTTAATGGAGCCAATGCAGAAGTTCCGGAGAGGATATTAGAACTTGAGTCTAATACATCTTTAGGATCAGATATCTGCATTCAGCATACTCTTCCGCATCTATATGTTTACGACAGAAGATTCAAGAATATAGGGTTCTATGTCACCGAGACACATTCCTTCTCCGATTCGATGTGGCAGAAAAGCATAAACCTTATGGATGAGGCTTGGGTTCCTAACAAACAAATGGTAAAAGCATCTCAAAGAAGCGGTGTCAAAGTTCCCATCAGGATTGCTCCTCATTCTTTAGATATGTCTAAATATGACAATGTTGAGTCTACAGCTAGTGCCCCAGAATTAGAGGGCACCTTCAATTTCTGTTTTGTCGGAGAAATGAGCAAGAGAAAGAACATAGAAGCCTTACTAAGAGCTTTTCATACTGAATTTCATCCCTCTGAACCTGTGAATATATTATTTAAAGTTCACAAATCAGGCTACGACAGTGATCAAAGCCTATCTTTATTTAGAGAACTCTCCAGCCATGTAAAGAGATCTTTGAAGACAGGAAAGAAATATAAAGAGGAAGTTGTGATAGCCGGTTATTTGGAGCACCAACATCTACACTCCTTAATGAAACAGGCCCACTGCTTTGTAATGCCCAGCTTTGGGGAAGCGTGGTGCATACCAGCTATGGAAGCTATGGCTTTGGGTATGCCGGTTATTTACACTCAAGGAACAGGAATGGATGACTTTTGCGTAGGTTTTCCCGTCGAGTCTACACTACAGCCTTGCTATGAAGCAACGGACACCCTAGATAGTTTGTATACGGCAGATTCAAAATGGATGGAACCGGACGTGTCTGACCTCGCAGCTAAGATGAGGATTGCGTATCAGCAGTATAGCACAGACAAAAAAGCTTACGATAACTTATGTCAAAACGCTAAACATGGCGCATCGTCGTATGATACAGCTACTATTGGGCGTCAATTAAAGGAGCTATTAGATGGTTAGTAATGCAACACAAGAGTCAGTCAGATCAATATTGAGAAGATGTTTTGCCCCAGAAAGTAAGCTTAACATCCTGACATTTTGCACTCATGAAAGGTACGAACAGAACTTATGTATGACAGGACATGAGTTCTATTCTATTAAGCATGGAAAAACTTGGAATAGAGATTACGGGATAGTCCCAAAGAATTATCACGAGATAGTAGAAGTTCCTACCCATATCAACTTTGATCTGATACTGTCACATACGAGCTGTGAAAGAATAGGCATAGCGAAGGAACTACAATCAATCTATAATATACCAATTATACGGCACACCCATGTACTTCCTGATATCAGGTTTGATGTTTCCAATCAGGTTCAAAGTTTTAACACTATACCAGTGGATCATGATAGCTTTATATCTAGATACAATATGGGAGCTTGGGGCAAACACGAATCTGCAAACTGCACATTCGTTGAACATGGTATAGACACGGAATTTTGGGATAAAGGCATTGAGAAAGATAGAGATAATGTTTGCCTTTCCGTAGTCAATGATTGGCCTAACAGAGACTGGTGTTGCGGTTGGAATCTGTGGAATGAGATAGTGAGTGGGGGAGATTCTCAACTTCCTGTTAAAGTTCTTGGAGACAGTCCCGGCTTTTCAAAACCTGCCGAGACGACGGAATCGCTTCGTGATGCTTACAAAAGTTCTTCCATATTTCTGAACACTTCTATACATTCTCCAGTTCCTACAGTCCTCATGGAAGCTATGGCTTGTGGATGTGCTATAGTTAGCACTAACAACTGCATGATACCAGAAATCATAACGCATGGAGAAAATGGTCTTCTAGCTAATTCAGCCGACGAACTGAGGGAACATTGTTTGTATCTCCTTCATAATCCCGACGAAGCTCGAAAATTTGGCGAAAATGCAAAAGCCACAATACAAGATACCTTCAGCTTAAAAAGATTCACTAATAGTTGGAATGAATTATTCACAACAGTAATACAAAATTATAGGTAGAAAAATGAAAATATTATTATCACATATAAAACCAGAAGATTCCGGGGCTCATACTTGGATACAAGACATAAATAATATAGACATGTTTGTTGAAAATTCTGAGGCTACGGAAATTATAGTTGACAATTTTTTAACTGCCTACAACTATAGTAGTATAGGTTCTTTAGTATCTAAGATAGCGTCAAAACTCAGGCTGAATGGCAAGATCATTGTATATCAACAGGATATCGACTTTGTTTGCCACCAATACAATAAGACTGGTATTGATATACAAGACCTGAACGACTTATTATTTAATGGAGGTATACCAATGTATTCCGCTTTGAATGCAGAAGTAGTGTCAGATCTCCTGAAGTCAACAGGTCTAACGGTAGAGCAGAAGCAAATTAACACCCAGAACATGCAAAGCATTATAGTAGCGAGGAGAGATCATGTATAAAGTCAAAACAAACTGTGAGGGATGCCTCTTTGCCGAGTACGATAAAAAAGGCAAGGAGCAGGTAGCCTGCAAGCTGGGTAGAATTCCCACCTTTAATCCCACTTTTACAAAAGAAAAGAAAGACAAAGATTCTAAAAAATGTTTTGTTTTTGATAGATTTTGTAACACTTACAGACCGGATGAATGGCTCAACCATTTAACAGAAGAAGAGAAAAAAGATCTAAAAGCAACCGCTATGAATGAAGTTTGCCCACGAATGGGATTCTTCATCTTTCTTAGAGATTCTAGCGAGAATGCAATCTCAGATATGAAAAAACGTTTAGGTGAGCTAAAGACACAAACTATGGGCTTTCCGAGATACATATGTATTATTAATCCCAAAGTAGAATACAATGAAGAGCTTCAAGAGTTATTAGCCTCTAACTTTGACTTTGAGGAGACTGAGTATCATATTGTGCTAAGCTTAGTAGAGTCTGGAGACCTCTCTTTGATTGATGAAGCGTTCAAGCATGGTAAGAATGGCTGGGTTTATGTCGGCTCATCCAATGAAGAAATAAGAACAGACATTATCGAGAAGGTCCATAATCGTATCAATATTGAGCTGCGTAGACTTGTAGTTATTGAGCCGTATGACAAAAACAATAATGGCTTTATATTCCAAACTGCCATATATAAACTTTTAGGAGGAAACAGTGTATTCACTGTAGAAGGAGAAGACCAAGAAGTAACCTTCAGGGAAAAGTTGAGTGAGATGGAGATTGTAGATCCAGACCTCGTTTCGTCTTGGGAGGACTTCATAAATGGAACTCCCTAAAGTAGCAATAATAATTAGCAACTACAACTATGGAAAATATGTAGTAGAAGCGATAAAAAGCGCTTTAAATCAGGACTATGAGGGTGACATCCGTGTTGTGGTTGTAGATGATGGATCTTCAGACGGGTCTTGGAAGATGCTTAATGAGCACTTTGAAGACGACTGGACTTCTGGTACAGATGAACATCAGGTATCTACTCCATACTATAGTGGGCCGATGAAATTTTTTGCATGTGACGATCTTGACCTCTGGGTATTTAACATTAGGAACTCTGGAGCTAGCACTGCTAGGAATGTCGCCATTTGGGAAGCGTGGCAATGGGCAGACTACTTTGCTATTTTAGATGCCGACGACATGTACGATCCGTCAAAAGTAAAAAAACATGTAGACAAGATGATGGAGCACGACGAATTAGGGGTGACTTATTCCGACTACGTAATTCATAGAACTGTCAACGGCTCGAATTATAACAAGTATGAGTATAAGTATCCCTACTCAAGGGATGAGCTACGCAGGCAATGTATAGTGCATAGCGCTGGAGTTATAAAGAAAGGCTTTCTAGAATCAGTAGTCAACCTAGAAAATAAAGAATTTTATAATAGCGCTCTACATGGACCCGGAAGTCAAGAATTTATAGGATGTACTGAGGACTATGATTTATGGCTGAGGCTATCCGACGTATGCATGATGTCTCACATCCCTGAACCCTTATCAATAGTTAGAGAAACAGGGCAAAACCAGTCAATGAAGATGACTCCGGAAATATTCCAGAATAATGCTGCAATAATTTCTGGAGGACAAAATGCCTAGATATACTAGAGTAATCAAAAAAGAGGCTCATTCTACAACTGTTGGAATACTCTCTGCTGGTATAGGAAATAAAATTAAATCCTATGAGCCCAGAAGTCTAATAAAGGTTGGTTCCGACAGTCTACTGTCTTATCAGGTTAACCTCATTAACAATCTATTCACCGCTCCGGAAATAATTGTAGGCGTAGGTGTAGGCGCTAATAAAATCATGAAAAAAGGATACCCCAAAGACAGCGTTAGATTGGTAGAAAACCAAAACTACTCTAGCACGGGATCATTTGAAACACTCAGATTAGTCGTTAATAATTGCACAACTGATACACTACTAATAATGCATGGAGATTTATATTTCAATGCAGCGACTTTGGATAGTTTGGATTACTCCAAATCATTTGTCATAGTTGACAGTAGTGGAATGCTGAGCAAGAAAGAAGTAGGTGTAACATCCGTGAGAGACAAAGCCACTATATTATCTCATGGACTGCCGATGAAATGGGGGCAAATAGCATATTTCTGCGGAAAAGAATTTCAGCTACTAAAAAACGTATGCAACAAGTCTTCTGAAGATACGAAGAAATTTTTGAGTTTTGAAGCTCTCAATATGGTGATAAATAAAGGGGGCAATCTTTACACTATAGAGCCCAAAGGTATGTCAATATTAGAAATAGATTGTATGAAGGATTTAAAGAATGAAGATTTTAATATCTAGTGACGGTCGCCACGCTCATTACTACCAAAGGACGGCATTAGCTAGAGCGTTTAGAGCTGCGGGGCATGAGGCATCCTTATGGGATTGTCATACTATGAGTGCCTTTGATGCTTTTGATACATTTGAACCTGATATTTTTTTGGGACAAGCGTATAATCTAACTAACTCGCTTATGAAGTGTATATACGAAAGACCTCACCTGAAGATCGGATTAAGGTCAGGAGACTGGGGAGATATTACTCCAGACCCAAGACTTAATGTGTTATACGCTACCGAAGAGCAGATTAAACTGCTAGAAAAGCTGAAGAATGAAACTGGCCAGCCAGACTTTGTTCACATACATTACGATCAAGCGGCTATGGATATAACCCACTCCAAGTACAAAGACATTGGTGTAGATGCTAAGTCTTTGATTATGTGTGCTGATGTCGAAGAGTATATAGACTCAGAACATAAGGACAACCTTGCCTGTGATATTGGTTTTGTGGGAGGGTATTGGCCATATAAAGGTCTAATTATAGATGCCTATTTAACGCCACTCTGTGACCCAGTAGGTAACTACAATATTAAAATATTCGGTAATCAGCCTTGGACTAATGTGAATCAGTACTGCGGCGTGATAGGAGACTCCGATGTTAAAAACCTCTTCGCCTCTGCTAAAATATGTCCAAATCTAAGCGAGCCGCATGCCCATGAATACGGCTTTGATATCAATGAAAGATGTTTTAAAATATTGTGTGCGGGAGGCTTCTGCATATCCGATAATATAACATCTATAAGAAATATATTTCATGGCAACGGTGTAGTTTTTGCAGACTCTCCGTCTGACTTCAAAGATAAGGTCAACCATTACTTAGAAAATAAGGAAGAAAGAGATGAGATTAGCAGGACGGGAAAGCAGTTTGTTCTTAATAACCACACTAACTTTCATAGGGCCGCCGAAGTATTTAGATACTTTGGGTTTAAACAAGAGGCAGATAAAATGATAACCGGATGGGGTCATGCTAAGGAGCAATTCAATGTACAAAGATAAAAAAATTCTAATAACCGGCGGAACAGGGTTCTTAGGAAAGGCTGTTGTAGATACACTGCGATCACAAGGCTATACTAACTTGTTACCAATAGGTAGCTCTGTTGATCTCACATGTTCGCAAGAAACTTTTGATTTCTTCAAACACAAGAAGCCTGATGCGGTCATCCATCTAGCCGCCACTGTTGGAGGGATTGGAGCGAACAAAGACAATCCCGGATTATTTATATATAATAACTTAGTCATGGGCACCAACACCATCGAAGCATCTAGAATCAATAAGATTGAGAAATTCGTAATGGTCGGTACTGTTTGCGCGTATCCTAAGTTTACGCCTGTCCCGTTTAAAGAGGAGGATATGTGGAATGGATATCCAGAAGAAACAAATGCACCATACGGAATTGCGAAGAAGGCACTTATGCAGCTTGTGCAATCGTATCATGAGCAGTACGACTTTAACGGTGTTAATCTCATTCCTGTTAATATGTACGGGCCTCATGACAACTTTGATCCTGCCATAAGTCATGTAATTCCAGCACTGATACTAAGATTTCACAAAGCTATGAAGTTTGATTTAGACTCAGTAGAAGTTTGGGGGACTGGCAATGCTAGTAGAGAATTCTTGCATGTTAACGATTGTGCTAATGCTATAGCACTTTCTCTCGAAAAAGATGTTTCTCCAGAGCCAATAAATATAGGCACTGGCGGTGAGATACAAATAAAATATCTTGCCCATACTATCGCAGAAATAATGGGCTATAAAGGAGCCATATACTTTAACTCTGATTATCCAGATGGTCAACCTAGAAGACAGCTAGATATCACCAGAGCCAAAGAACGACTGGGTTATGAGCCAAAAATTGACTTGCTAGAAGGACTGGAAAGCACTATAGATTGGTTTAATGACAACACAGAGGAGTTCGATGTTTACCTCAATCGTATTTAGTAAAGACAGACCTCTGCAACTTGATCTATGTTTACAAAGTATAAAAAAGAACTTTTTTGCTGACAGTCAGATTTTAGTTTTATATACTACATCTAAGGGTTACGATAAAAGTTATGAGCAATTAATCACTGAACATCCTTCGGTTATGTTTCTTAAACAGAGTCATAATATATTTGATGACATACAGAGCATCGTAAGTTCCAAATATTTTGATGGCGTGTCTGAAACCTATCGCGCGGTATACTCTGATCCATTTAAATATGTGACTTTTTTCACAGACGATGATATTATCTACAAAAGCCTTGGGATAACAAAAGAAGATGTTAGCTTAGCATTTGAAAACAATGCATGTTGTGTTTCCTTAAGGCTTGGTGCGAACACAACAATGAGAGATTATGGAGACGGTGTCCTTAGAGAAGATACCGTTCCATCAGAGGTAATGAGACTAGGCAATTTACTAGCTTGGAATAGAACTTCAATCCCTACCGGCGGATACTGGGCATACCCACTTTCTGTAGATGGACATATATTTAAGACTAGTCATATGAAAAAATTTATTGAGGAATTATGCGTCCTGAGCCAGCACTACGATAACTGCGGGGGAGTCCCTAGAGCAAAGCATGCTTGGAGCCAAACCCCCAATGAGTTTGAATCAAAACTTCAGAGATTTTTCTTCGATATGCCGCCACTAATGACCTGTCCTGAATATAGCGCTGTAGTTAACTCCCCAAACAATAGAGTGCAGAACACTACAGCAAACAGAAGTGGAGATGTATATAATTATACAGCTCTAGACCTGAAGGACGAATTTGACGAAGGTCGAAGAATCAAACTAGATGATATAACTATAGATAATATAGTATGTCCCCACCAAGAAATAAATATATTAGAGGGTTTATCATGATATTCAACTTGCAGCAAATAACAGAGCACTTAAAAATCCAGATAGGCGGAGCCCTTCATGTCGGGGCTTTTGTAGGCGAGGAGCTAGAAGCCTATAGATCCATGGGTCTAACAAACACAATAATGTTTGAGCCTCAAAAAGATCTATACGAAATAGTGAAGGCTAAGTGTATAGGAGATGAAAGAGTTTTCAATGTTGCGTTAGGAAGCTATCAGCACACAGCGGAAATGTTCATCTCTCATACAGAGGGCGGGATTGCTAACGGCTCCGGTGCTTCCAGTTCTCTCTATAAACCCAAAAAGCATTTGACAGAACATCCACATGTGAAATTTAATTCTAAGCAGGAGGTAAAAGTTGAGTGTTTAGACAGCTTTTTAGAAGATAATAGTATTGACACTTCTGGTTACAACTTTTTGAACATTGATGTTCAAGGTTACGAACTAGAGGTTCTTACTGGAGGATTAAAATTCCTGTCTCAAGTTGATCTGGCTGTTATCGAGGTTAATAGAGATGAAGTCTATGAGCATTGCCCAATGGTAGGAGATATAGATGAGGTTATGAACAAGTTTGGGCTTGGTAGAGCTCACACATTTTGGCAATCAGAAAGCTGGGGCGATGCCCTGTACGTGAGGTTATAATATGAGTTTCTTTGAAATGTGTCAGATAGAAACATCTTTATTTGACATTGAATTTGCTAGACAAGATCCGCATTGGGATATGGTCAAGAATGCTTATGAAAACAATTTGGCTAGAAATGACGAGGGCTGCGCCATACCTAAAATAATTCATTTTATATGGCTTGGGTGCAAGCTCCCTGAGAAATATGAAAGTATCCTTCAGGGCTGGAAAGACAATAATCCTGAGTTTGAAATTTGGCTCTGGGATGACGAGAAGGTTGAGACCTTCCTTCCTCAAATGATAAACAAAGAGCTTTACGGGAAGACTGATAGCTTTGGACATAAGTCTGACATGCTGCGCTACGAAATACTTAAGAGGTATGGAGGTCTTTATGTAGATGTGGACTTCTTATGTAATGGCAACTTTTCCCATGCTCATGACAAGTATTGTTTCTATGCTGGTATATGCCTAGAAAGACCCGTGCAGCTTAATAACGGAATTATGGCATCAATGCCTAACCATCCTATATTAGATATATGTATAGACCAGATGCGTCTAGATAACCCTTGGAATATAGCATGTCCACACACGTTAGTATTATTTCAAACAGGGCCTTGGGCTTTGACTAGAAGTGTGCTTCATTACTTGGAAACCGTTGATGATGAAGGAGTCATGATATATCCATCTACGACATTCCATCCTTTCCCAGCAGCTCTAAGGCATGATCCTGCCGATGAGCTAATTAAATCTTTCTATAAGCCTTGGACAATGGCCTGCCACTTATGGCATTCAAGTTGGTCAGAGAAATCGGAGCACTACAATGGATGATTTTGCGATCAAAACTAACCATGAAAACCCTCCACATAACTATGAAATTTTTGAAGAGTACTTCTACAAAAGGTTTCGTAAGGAATCTCCATCGACTCAGAAAGAATATTTACCTGTATGCTGGACGAATTATTACGTGTCAAAGAATTATTGCAATGATGACATGTCTGACCTGCAGCAGTATCTCGACTCACTAGATAAAGAAAAAGAGTATTTTACCATATGTCAATGGGATGACGGTATAGTTAATAATATCGACGGCTTAAACTTAAAAGTGTATTCATCCGGAGGTGTGGGTGACTACGCATATCCCCTTAACTGTATGCCTCACAATACACAAGACTCAAAAGACCGGACTATATTGGCGAGCTTTGTTGGAGCTATATATGGAAGACATAGTGTTAGAGAAGCGATGGCTTCTGAATTAGGCGACAAACGGGATATATTTATTAGCGAGAGTATTAACTTTAAAAGGTTCCAAGAGATCCTAGTAAACTCTATTTTTGCTCTATGCCCTAGAGGGTATGGTAAAACATCTTTTAGAATCTGTGAAGCTCTGGAAGCTAGAGTGATACCAGTGTACATATATGATGAACGCTGGATTCCATTCGCAGACGAACTTAGCTTTAAGGAATATGGAGTCTTATGTCACGTAAGTGAGCTACCTTCATTATACGATAAGCTAACGCGAATGACAACAGACATAAATAATATACAAAACCTAATAACTAGAGGCGGCGAAGTATATAAGAGCCACTACTCGTTTGAGGGATGTTATGAAAGGATAGTGGCACTGGAAATGGAGGGGTCAAATGAAAACAATTAATATCAATTTTGAAAAGATGTATGGCGGGTTCTTAAAAGAAGACAACCTCATCACAAATACATTAAGATTAAGATATGACGTAAATATCAACGAGCATAATCCGGATGTTATATTCTGTCAAGATTTTCCCGGAGACCCAGCTGCGCCTGCAACAGCCAGCAGGCTTGGGCAAAGCAAAATCGTGCATTGGTTTATAGAGTCTTTGGATAAAACTGGGATGCCAAATTATGATCAGTGCAATTTTTCTATAAGCTCGTGCAAATTTGATCATCCACAAAACATAAGAATACCGCTCTGGGCGCTTTATATTGACTGGTTTGGTAGACCATATAACCCACATAGAAACCAAGCCTTCTTAGTGTCCCCCGAAAAGCTGCTACAACCAAAGACGTATCAACCTAAAGACAAGTTCTGTTCCATATTAACGAACAATGGGCAAGGATTAAGAGGGAGCGTATACCCATACTTTATGCAATACTTCATAGATAAAGGACTCCTAGTTGAAAGCAGAGGTAATTATCTAAGAAACATGGAGTCAATACAAGAGGGTCCGGGCGGAGACGAGAAGGTAAAGTTAGAATACATTAAAAACTTCAAGTTTCACCTATGCTTTGACAACAGTGAATTTGATGGATGGATTACAGAAAAACTTATTCACCCTCTCTATGAAGGTGTCATCCCTATATATTGGGGATGTCCAGATGTTATAGAAGAATTTAACAAGGACGCTTTTATTCATGTAAGAGATTTTGAAAATTCTGAGGAGGTGTGCGATAAGGTGCTGGAGATATATCACAACCCAGACATGTTTAAGGATATACAGGCTCAACCTACTTTCCCCGGCAATAAAATTCCAGAACACGCTAAACCGGAAGCCATACTAGAAGATTTAACAAGGATTATTGAATCGTAATGACAGAACCAATTAAGTTATGCTCCGATATCATTGGAAAGCAAGATATAGACTTGCTGATCGAATGGCTCAAAGATGTACCTAGACTCACCAAAGGGGAGAAGACACTTGAGTTTGAAGATGGGTTCTCTAAGAAAGTTGGCTCCAAGCACTCTATATACTGTAACTCTGGCTCTTCGGCTAATCTCTTAATTGTCTCGGCTCTACAACAAATGGGACTTTTGCATAATAACAAAGTCGTAGTTCCACAGGTATCTTGGTCTACAACAGTTTTCCCAGTGATCCAGTTTGGTTTAACACCAGTTTTATGTGATTGTAATTTAGATAACTTAGGTATTGATGTCACACATCTAGAACAAATAATATGTGACGAAAAACCTGCAGCCGTCATCTTAGTTCATGTGCTGGGTTTTGATTCACACATCGAAAAGATTATTGAATTGTGTGAAGCAAATAATGTAATTGTCATTGAAGACACCTGCGAGAGTTTAGGATCAAAGACATCTGATAAGATGCTTGGCACATTCGGACTCGCCAGTTCGTTCTCTTTTTACTTTGGTCATCACATCTCCACAATAGAAGGGGGGATGGTCTGCACAGATAATGACGACTTTGCGGACATGGTGCGAATGATTAGAAGTCATGGATGGGATAGAGATCTAAGCGACGAGAAGAAACAGGAGTATAGAAGCGCGTGTAAAGCTACAGACTTTGACTCTCTTTACAAGTTTTATTATGCTGGATTTAACTTAAGATCCACTGACTTACAGGCTTTTCTTGGTATCAATCAACTAGATAAGATAGAATTCATAACAGAACAGCGACAAAGAAATTACTTTACGTATAGAAACAATTTAAGAGATGACCTATGGAAGCCTACGCTGAAAAAAAATCAGGATACTGTATCGAACATGGGTTATCCGATTATAGTTGAAAACAAAAATGAAATATACAACGCTCTCTCGAAGGAAAAAATAGAATGCAGACCTCTTGTCGCTGGAAGCATGGGAATGCAACCGGCTTGGGTCAACCTATATGGAGAGAGTGCTATGCCAAACGCTACCGTGATTGATAAAAAAGGAATGTACCTTCCTAATCACCAAGATCTCACCGAACAGAACATTGTTGATATATGTTCTATTATTAATAAGGAGGCTCAGTAATGTCAGAAATAATCAACCTAGCAAAAGGCAATGGGGATGATCATGTGTACGAAGAGGCAATTAAGATAGCCTCCAAAAAGCTTAAGAACGATTATAGCTTTATTATACAGGTATGGGATCATGATCTACCAAAGGAAACTAAATATCCAAAGGTTTTTGTTTCAACTTCAGATGAGTCACACCAAGCTCCTAAGCAGATCTATGACGATGACTTTGTGCATATCTTCAAACAGTATGTGCCACTTGCAAAATGGGGTGCGGGACAGCAAGATGCTACATCTATAGAGTTCTCATTCGCGGGCGGCCTAATACAAAACAAGGTTACAGCGTTACCCCTGTGCCACCTTGAAGGCGTAAAAGATCAAGGCCTGTCTATAAATGAAAGAAAATACGACTGGTCTTGGATGGGTCAGTTTAATCCATATACTAGATTGTACTTCAGAGGTCAGGTTGATAACCTACTGTCTGAACGTCCTGACTGCAGGAGTAAAGTCTTATGGTACGATGGATGGAACAATGGAGAAGAAACAGAATCATACTCAGATGTTATAAATAATACCAAGATAGTTCCAGTGCCTATTGGATCTGGAAGCTATGAAAGCTTTAGATTTTTTGAAGCTATGATGTGCGGATGCGTAGTACTAAATACAAAGTTGCCAACTACAGACTTCTATAATAATGCCCCGCACGTAAGACTTACGAGTTGGGATCAGATTGTTCGTGCAATTGATATACTTATGGCAGATCCTAGCCGTATGCAGGTACTATCGGACAGGGCTCGACAATGGTATAAAGACTTCTGTTCTCCAGAAGCAATATCAAACCTAATCATTTCCAAGCTGGAGGGTGTCAGTGAAAACTAAATTCTATGTCATGCACTACAAGCAGGCGCCGAAGAGAAAAGACATACTACAGCCTAAGCTAGACAGGATGGGTATAGATGCAGAATGGTACACGGACTATGACCAAGAAGATCTTACCGAAGAGGTAATAGATGAACTTTACTCTGAAGATGTAGAGCTATTTAGACGTAGAATGAACGGATGGAAGACAGAAGAGGACTACAAGAATTACAAAGGTATAACAAAATCTCATTTGTCTTTAGTGATAAAGTTCATTAAATGTATTGAGATCATAGCAGAATCTGACTACGATAATGTGGTCTTTTTTGAGGACGACGTTGTATTTGACGATGGCAGACATGGCTTCATAAGCGGAAGCAAGGACTTAATATTTGAGTATATCAATATGGCAGAAGAGATTGGTTGGGATGTTTTGTTTTTCGGTGGAGCTTTTGATCACGGACTTATAAATAATAAAATAAAAGGGCAGTACAAAAACTTATTAGAGGTAGATCACCCGTCAACTAACACAACCTCCTCATTCGCTATGACTAAAGAGGCGTGTGTAAAAATACTAGACACACTATACCCGGTATGCAATTCGGTTGACTGGGAGTTCAACTATCATTTTGCCGCCAATAATTTCAGAGTGTTTCATACCTTCCCTTATATCTGCGGACAGGCATCTACTTCCGGCAGATGTGAAAGCACACTGACTCTAAAATAATAATCTAAGGAATTTGAACATGAAGAAAGTACTTTTTACAATAGCTAGATACGAGGATGAACGACAGGCATTCTTTGAAAAATATACTAGACCTAAGAATAAACGATACTGTCAAAAGAACGGCTTTGAATATATAGAATATAATGATGATGGGCATAAGCATAGAGATTCCCTCACCAGATCTTGGGATAAGTTTGGCAAAGTGCGAGAGCTAATGGAAGATAGACATCTAAAGCCCGGTGACATAGTGACAAATGTAGACGCAGATATGTGTTTGGTGGATGAAAACTGCCCACTAATCACAAACAAGACTTTTTCCTACGCAATAGATTCCTGTAACACTCACTGCATGGGTGCATATTCTTTGAAAATTAATGAGTGGGGAATGAATTTAGTTAGGCTTATTTTAGACGAAGATAGATATAATAAATATAAAGACCATAAAACTATTGGTTCTATGGGGGAGATGAGTTCCTTTTGGGAGATCTTTGGTGAACAGGCTTCTTGGTACAGTCTAGCTGGAATTAAACGTCATAGCTGGACGCCGTTTCTCTTGATGCCCCACTATGGATGGCACTCGGAAACCAATGAAGATACAGCTTATTCCCTAGAAGAGCTATACGCCAATGTTGAAGTCTTAGACCCGAATTGGAATGTCACTCACATACCCGAAGAAGACGGCAATGACCAATTCTATATGCTTCCCACTCGCAGAGAAGATGTTATCATCAGGCATTTTGCGGGAGGGAGAAAGTGGAGAAGAGAGTATTTCGAGGAGTAAACAATGAAGAATATAGCAGCTTTAGTCGATAGTTTATCACCAACACAAATGTCCTTTTATTTGATAAAAGAATTCAATAATTTTGTAAAAAATGTTGATTATTCCCCGTGTTGTTTCTATAATAATTTAATGGCAACCGTTTTACCGCCATTTTTTAGCTGTATGAACATATCTTTTTTTTCAAACTTTAAGGGTGACGCTATAGCTACTAGCATAGAAACAGCCAACCTTCTGTTGAAAACAAACAATTCATGCAATAGATATCTTTACTTGTGGGACATGGAGTGGTTAAGAAACCCTCTAGCGTTTGAAACCATGAGTGAGATAATGAATGATGAAAGGATAAAGCTCATAGCTAGAAGCGACTCGCATAAGGATTTAATCGAAAACTTCTGCAATAGAGAGGTCATCGGAATTGTGGATGACTGGAATGTAGACCAACTTCAGGAGCTTCTATATGGACACGAATAAAATAATACAACACTATGTAGAAGATGGCATGAGCACGCAAGCCATCGCAAAAAAGTTTGATACCTATCCAAACAAAATTAGGCGACTTCTTCTGAGTAATGGCGTAGAACTTAGAGGTAAAAGCGCTGCTCAAAAGATGGCATTAGAATCAGGAAGGGCTAAACACCCCTCTAAAGGCAAGAGACGGAGCGAGGAAGACAGGTTAAAGATCAGTAAGTCAATGGAGTCCCATTGGAAAAACATGTCGGAAGTAGAGAGGAAAAGACGTTCAGACCTCTCTAAGAAGCAATGGGCTGAGATGTCGGAGGTAGAAAAAACATCTCTACGAAAAAAGGCGCATCAGGCATTGCTAAAAGCTTCGAGAGAAGGGTCAAAAGCGGAAAAGTATTTATCAAAGAATCTTAGAGAGATTGGCCATGAGGTCATAATGCATAAGAAGGATTTGATTGAAGGAAACTTTGAAATAGATCTGTTTCTTCCTGAGTTAAAAACTATAATAGAGATAGATGGTCCGCAACACTTTATGCCATTATTTGGAGAAAAGAATTTGCGTAACTATGTTAAAGGTGACTCAAAAAAGAGTGGAGCCTTACTAGCTAAAGGGTACTGTGTTATAAGAATTAAATATTTGTGTAAGCATATGTCTGCAGCAATCGCTAGAAGGTTGTGGGATTTAGTGCTGCCAGAGATTAATAGAATTGAGAAGAAGTTTCCCGCTAAAGGGAAAAGGTTAATTGAATTGGAGATTTCATAATGAATCAAGAACTTGAAACAGAATTGTTTGACTTTGAAGAAGTTACAGACAGCGATGTAATCGCTACACCAAAAGATCCAGATGTGCCTGAGTATGGCACGAAGGAGTGGAATGACTATGTTATGAGCCATTTCCGAAAAGACGAACTGATTGACGGTAATCCAATTTGCGCAGGACTAAGAAGGGTAGCTGCGATTCTTTTGGGTGACGTTGTAGAGTCTGGCCCAGATCAAATTTTCCCAGCGACTGACCCCAATGGTCCCGGCAGAGCTACCGTTGTATATGCGGTAGCAATTAACTGGATGAACAGCGGTCAGATTCGTGTATTTAAGGAGGTTGCGGATGTGTGGCATGGTAATACTGATGATCTGTTTTGCGCTCATCCTGTCGCTACTGCTAGCACGAGGGCTGAAGGGAGAGCTTTAAGAAAGGCTTTGGGTGTTCGATGTCTAGCTGCTGAAGAATTAGCAAGAAAAGATATTGTGTCCATTGTGAAACAAAGTGTGCAGAAAGATAATCCTACTGATGGTGAATGGGATGAGGATGCTTTAATTAGTAGTTCCCAGATTAACTTTATAGATAACAAATGTAGACAGCTCGATGTCAATGTCATGGCTTTTGTAAACATGGGCGAGTTGGACTATGAAAAAATTGACGACGTAGAGAAGAAGAAGGCTTCGGCTATGCTTGGTGTGTTAAATAAATATCAGACTAAACAGACACCGATTCCTGAAGAAGTTTTAGGGTATAACAAGAATTGGAGGTAACAATGAAAGTAGTATACACGACAAACACTCTTAAAGTGGAATTTGATGGGGAAAGCGTAAAGGATATCTGGAATCAGCTTGCTGTATTTCAGGAGGTATTTGGCGAAGACACTTGTGGTAAGTGCGGATCATCAAATCTTAGGTTTGTGGTAAGGGAAAATGACGGCAATCAGTATTACGAATTACGGTGTAATGATTGCGGCGCAAAACTTTCTTTTGGTGTCAATAGATCAGGAGGAGGATTATTCCCAAGACGCAAGAGTGCTGATGGAGAGTGGCTACCAGATAGAGGGTGGCAGAAGTGGAACCCAAAAACGAAGTCCCTTGAATAAGGGAATGTTCCGGTTAAGGCAGCCTCGCTCAGGGAAACTTGAGCGGGGTTTCTTTATGCCCAAAAACAAAGCCCCGCGATTAAGCAGGGCTTCGTGATGGACCAACGGCGTAATTCTATTACAGATACTCTAGAGATACATACAGTCCATATGAAGTTTTTGAACCAATGCTAAGTGGTGACGCTGAGATACCAATGTACCAAGTGTGTCGTAGAGCGACACCAGTACCACCAAACGTATTAGTTGTAGCCTTAGTACCCATATCTGGGCAGTCATCAGGTCTGTTACTATTGTCGTAGTATTGCATCCATTTAGGAAGCACGTTGGCTACGTCAGTATTAACAACATTTAAGAAGTGGCCACCACTTCCGGGTGAGTTAAACAGCGGTACAACAACGCCAGTACCACCAACAGTTTCGGTGTCACCAGTGACTGTACCAAGTCTTGAGTCTCCATTACCGTTACCAGCAGTAGCTTCAGTTTGGGTAAAGTTCATGAATTTAACTCCAGAAGAGTTCTCATAGAAGTCTTGACCCGCTCTAACTGGACCTGAATCTGGCCAAGGAGCACCCCACCAGAACATGTCGCCAGAACCATAGAAGTTACTATTGTAAGCAGTGTTATCCTGACCATTAGAAGATGTCCAAGCAGAGCTTGTTTTACCATCAAAGTTTACGAGTTCGCAAACCTTAGTAACAACGCCAGAAGCTGGATAATCTGTATTTTCTCGGTCATAAATTCTTAGCTGACAGTTCTGCACGTTAACGTGTGATGTGTGATCAAAGTTAATATGAAAAGTTCTCTGACCTGAGTTCAGCTTTGTAATAGGAATACCAGTTCCACCGCCTTCATAGACGCCAGTAGCTGGTGTTCCAGAGTATTTTAAGTTTCTAGCTGCTGGACCTTGAGCGGTTCCAGCTGCGTTGGTAACAAATGTCTTGTCTTGAAAAGACCCGATTTGTACCGAGGAACCAAAAGAAGCACCATAAAAGCCCAACCCTGAGCCTACAATGTTTTCTTGGTTATATGTTCCAAAAGTAATTTCTGCCATTTTATGATCTCCTTTATGTATCTAGGCACCTGCATAATAACATACACAAAACGGAGCGTAATGTGTTCTTTTTTATCTATTTTCTACCACATCCACCGCATTTTCCGGGAGTATCCTTATATTCTAACCAATGTCCCAAAGGACAGGCTTCAGAAGCCCATGAAGTCTTTACATCTACAAAACATCCACACTCTGAGCATCTTCCGTTATTGTTCTTGTCGCAATCATTACATATCTCTAATCTGCTTTTCATCACCATATCTGGAGTATTTCTACCCATATTAGCAATATGTCTTACTGTAGCTTTCGCAAAGTTAGCCGCCTGCTTAATTAAAGGAGGTATCTTTGGTTCGCTTGGAGCATCATGATCAGAACTCTCTTTCTGGGGCTTAGAATAATTATGCCCACAGATAGTACAAATTTTAATTCCCTCAGCACCCTCTATTATGTCTGGAAAATGACAACAATTATGTTGGTTCTGCATATCTAATTCCTTATCTAAGTTCTATTCCTAGTGTGCTAGTGTAATTGCCAGAAAATCGGTCCACAGTTTCTGTCAGCGCAACAAGATGAGCATCAGTTCTTTTATTCATCGGCGTGGCTCGTAATTCACATCTGTCTTGACTGTAGGATACGTCCCTCGGTTCCCTAAATGATATAAAAAATGGGGAGGTAGAATCTCCGAAGGAGCCGAATACCGAGTCATACCATAAATAGCCATCTCCAAAATTAGAATCTGGAGCTGCTGAATTGCGCCAGTCCCCATTACGATCTGGAGCTTTCCAAGGATATGTTTGACGTTGTTCCCACGTTGCATCAGCTGTTTTTAGGCCTCCTGCAGGCCAGCCGCTACCTCCTTCAGCCCTGTATATACTACCCCAATAAAGTTTTAAATACTCGCCTACTTGGTTCGTAGGATCTAACCGTTCACGTTCCTGCTCAGGGGCATATCTATCACAATATACTCTCGCTGGCGGCTCTAGGAAATAGTTCAATTTTTCACTAGTAAGAGAGAAGTGTCCTAAAGCCTTATCTAGGGGAACAGAAGGCGCTGATTCAAGAGTCCGCCTATAGTTGTAACTTGGTAATGCATCAAAACTATCTCGCCATGGGTTAGTGTCAGAACCGCCGAATGCGGCATAGTTGCCGACCGAAAGCATTGTATTCCAAATGTCACGCAGGCCACCTTGTAGTATTGCTGGGGAACGAACAGTATAATCGCTAAAAATATGCATACTGCTAAATGCTTTGGCATTCGGACGCCACTTGCCGTCACCATCAAAGTAGTCTGGGCCATAAAGAACTGCTGGTGGACCTCCCACTAGATAACTTTCATACCATTGAGAATGATTCAACCCTGAGTCGAAATACCCTGCCGCCCCTGTCCATGTGCCATACGCAGTAAGCCACCCACGATACGTCTCAGGCGAATACTTACGTGACCATGATGCCCATCGGAATGCTGCATCTCTTGCAGTAGTGGGTATTGCTCCCCCCGACGCAGATCCATTTGTGGGTGTAGAGGTCAACTGCCCGTGTTTGTTCTCTACAGAAATAATCTCCTTAAGCGAAAGTGGTAAATCTAAAGATGTGGCGGCTTCATCAGTGTTTTCTACCTCATATATGGTAATATTTGACCAATCTAACCACGGAGGGTTGTACCACTCCCATTGATTCTGTACTGAGGGTTCAGGAGTAAAGCGTATTTCTTCGGCTTTATCCGTGATTGGATCATATATCTCAATAAAAAACCAATCTCTAAACTTATGGACATCAGAAGGATACCAATCAGTTATAGCAGACTGATTGCTGAGCCCGGCGTACGGATTGACCTTACCTACAACTCTATTAAGTACTTTAGGATTCTTAGTTATCCTATTGTTAAGTCTAAGGCTACATCTATCTGAAACACTTTTCAATCCTGTTGGGCTATATGTCATACCAGAGAAACACTCAGGGCGAAGCCGTTCTGCAAAATCCAAGTTCTGCATAAGATTATTTTCGTCAATAGTTTCAAACGTAGGTCTATTAGGATCATAGGTCGATGGGTCGATTGCAAATTGATCATCTCCCACGGAAAAATCGGGGCTTATAACTTTATCTAACGCGCCCCTTTCTTTCTGGCGTTGAATAACATTTTGTACAGCATCTGCTACAGTATCAAAAGTTACCGTCCGATAATCATTAGAATACCTGTACGCACTTTGAAAGGTGTTTCGGCTATTAAGATCATAATTAATAGAAACTGTCCAACGCATTGCAGCTACTCTTCGCCAACTGTTATCTCCGCTTATGGCCTTACAGTTTTTTTCCGCCTGTCTAGCGTGAGAATCTCCACCAAGCCATCCGTTTTTGATTATTTCCTCAAGTGGTCGGCTTATTCGCTCATTCCATATGTCTGCCTCACGACACCAATCGACGGCTCCGAATCTCGTTTCTTCTTCCGTTAAATATTGACGAGGACAAGTATTAGGTGAATAGTCCCATATAATTTTTTTAGATACACTGCCAATCGGCACCGGAACAATCTTTCTTATCATCACGACTTTGTAACCTGTCTTTTGATTAGTAAATGTCACAGGTTCAGGATAGCTCCAATTCGCTGATTTCGCTTGATTGTGAGGGTGTAGACTTCTTCTTGCCTTGTCATCATCGGGAGAAAATTTGACATTATTTGAACTATTAACGAGCTCTTGAGGTATGTATCGAGGACTAGAATCAACGCCTTTAATCATTATGTGAGTCATGTTCAGGTAAAGCGCAAATCTGGACTGCTCATTACCACTGCCTACACCTTCAATTGAATCGGGAAGTGTAATATATGTATCTTCAGGTCTCACACCAGCGTCAGGAAGAGTCTCAGCTACTTCAACTTCTATTCCATCGCCACAGAATATTTTGAAGGAATATTCTTCTCTGAAACCCCACAAGACATAACTTTCATGAGTGTATATTTCCCCGCCTTGTACTGGATCAACAGCGAGTGGTTGGGGTTCGCAGCTATCGTTAGGTCCTGCGGCGATACCTAAGTAATGACTTCTTCCAACAAGCTCAAGGTATGTATTATCTGATGGGATATAATTAAATGAGTTAAGCGCCGGCATATTTTCAGTTTGATTATTAATATTAACAGTCATCATATCAAACTTATCTCTAAGCAACCCAAAAGCCTCGTTGCAGCATGATGTAGTGCAGGTGTCACAAACGCCTTTTACGTCTGTTATATTTACCCCAGTACTAACATCTATTTTTTCTTCTGGCATTATGTATTATCCTTTGGGTTTAAAATTTCACACTTATCTACCGGGAAGAGCTGTGCCCATGCAGATCCTCCTGCGGGAACATGGAAGAACCCAGCTTGTGGCATCTCTTTGTAAAAATTAATGTAAGACTTTCTTTCTCCTTCGTAAGATTCTGGAAGCAGGTTTTGTGTTCCAGTCCATAAGTCTTCAACCTTAGTGCCCCATCCATAGTCTTCAGACCTAGAAAATTCTAATATATGCTTAGCTCCATTAGTCAAAGAAACTCTATCTAAAACTTGGTCTTGATTAGCATTAGAATCAATCTCCTCTTCAGTAGAAATACTTGCTACCTTAAGTATTATACCCTTTAACACTGGATAAAGCTTACCTTTATATTCAGCATAGGCAAAATATCTGTAGTCTAAAACATCTGGCAATTTACTATAGGGAGATCTCACTCCATATAATCCTTCTGGATACGGATTTTGAGCCTGAGCAGTAATTGACCACATTGTAGGGAAAGCAACATAGACCTCTGTGCCAATTTCTAGTTTAGTTTCAGGGTTGATCTCTGGTAGAGTTTTACCATTGTCTGACCTTTCTTCATTCAATCTGTCTATTTGATTAGAATAATCTAGCTTTGGACCATTGAGACCATCTACAGTTAGTTGATCTAAATCCGCATTAGAAATCTTCCCTAAGTCAGCGGGAACGCTTGTCCAGATAGGCGACGGCTCATCTGCTATGATAATACTATTACCATTCAACGTATCAATAGCTTCGTTGAAGTCTTGGAAAGTGCTTTTCTTTACTTCGCTTGGAGGGATTTTTTTAATGATCTCTTCTGGAAGGCCGCCAACCTCTACTTCAAAACTGGTGTAATCCGGCATCTTTACACATCCGAGTACTTTTTGACGTTCGTGATTCTCTGCGCGGCTGTGCCCCTGCCAAAGATTTACAGGTAGAGTCATATGGCCACCACCCACCTTTGGTATCTTTAGACCTGCCGTATGATCTAATTCTGGATCTGGAGGATCGAATATGCCGATTAATAGCGGGTTATCTTTATCTTCTTCTAGTGTAGGATTTTTTCTTCCTGCACGCAATGCCTGCGGTAGATTCATATCCACACCGACTTTTCTTCTCTTTTCCAGTTCAGGGTTATTTCCGCCAACTGGTTCTAAAGTAAATTTTAGTTGTATATCATCAGTCAGGTTGAAGTAAACGCCGTTTTGGACAATTATTCCGGCAGTTGCTCTATTGCAGCCACCATCCTCGAAAACGCTGGATGCCCGAGCCGCATCCCCATATCTCCTGCTTGACGCTAGAGTATCTCCTATATTGTCATACTTTTCGTCGTTAAGAGCTTCTGCATCCCACATGTATTCTCGGGCAATTGCCCTAGCAGAGCTTTCAGTTAGTTCACGGGTTCCTGTTGGGCCGCTCCCCGCTATCATAAACCTATCAGCGCGAACAAGACTATTTCTATTTGCGATATTATAGCAAAGTTTATATCCATCGCCTGACAGTATCTCGCTAGGAAGAGTTCCGTTTGGGAAAATTTTTGCCTCATAATGTATAGTTGGTCCGGGTGTTGGATTTGAGCCATCTCTGTATTTGCCTCCGCCACCATCGGGCTCTCCTCTTGCTGGATCATAAGGAACAGCGCATGTATGCTTCACTGATTTACCTGCTGAAGGGGAGAAAAAGACTGTAAATGTCGCCTCTGCGTCATAGGCTACTCTGGCCGTGCTTGTTTGATTGCCGCCTGCAAACAAATTATCTTCTGGACTCCATCCCACGAACGGCTTAGGGAACTCGCTGATCCCTACAGACATCTGTGGAGAGATTGTTATATATTCATTCCAGCTAGAATTTTTATATATGCTAGTAAGCTCATTGTATCTATCCGCCTCTTCCCCTGTCGATCTATATGGATTACGTCCCGATTCGCGTACGATTAAACTGAATGGAAGTTTTGGATATGTGCCATTTGCATATGAAGGTGACCGGCCATTTGGTAGTGGCATTGTGCCATCCCTTACAACTCCTTCCTCATAACGACGACCATCGCCAAGCATTCCACCCTTAGAATAAAATCGAACAGCTCCCGGACGTGTCATGCTTAACGAAGCCCCTCCAGCGAAAAGCTCTATATTAGTAACCCTGTACATGGTTGGATCTGCATGTTCTCCATTTAGATACTTGGCCTGCATGTTTAATACACCCAAAGAAGACCAATAAAAGCCCTGCTGATATTCCTTATCAGGCCTTACTACATTTTTTTCACTTATTATTGTCCCCTCTTCAGGGTCGGAAAGTTTTCTAATATAATATACCTCATCCTCATCTTTTTTGGTAGCCTTCACCTGAGTTATAACCCAGAGTGATGTGTCCCCAGCAGGTCTATCTGTAGGCACCACCATGTCTCCAACGGTTAGATCTTTATTACCAATCCCTATAATCTGGGAACCCCCTGCTATCGGCACCTGAACAGGTGCAAGATGATAATATTCACCATAGGCCTCACCAAGTACCCCCGGAAAAAAGCCGTCACCATGATATATCTTAGTTGGAAAGGCGTATATCTCGGATGATTCGCTACTGTTTATGTCACGGTCACCAGATCTAGGTAAGATGTTGGGGTCAGTATCCGCAAAAGATGCGTTGTTAGTGCTGTCGAAATAGTCTGTCACACTACCAAAACCCAAAATACCCAAAGCTTCTCCCCATAACTTGAAACCCGGCTCTTCTCTCATTCTTTCGTAAATTGTATTCTGTGCATCAGTGTAATTGAACCCTTTCCTCCACGAAAGTACGCCATCATAGTTCACATTAGTGGAATGCCTAATTACTTGAGCTGATTTAGCTGCTGGATAATTGTCGGTAGAAATAAAACACATTTGAGTAGTATTGCTTTTACTCACTACTTGCTCTTCACGTATGCCGTAAGCTACGTCTTTTGAAACTATCGCCACATACTTAATCATTTCTGTACTACTTGGGATTGATGTCCTGTGACCGTAGATTTGAGTATCGGGATGTTGTGTTCTTTCCGTTTCAATATGATGCGGCAGGATAAAATTAGAGCCAACTCCTTGCGATAATAGCTGATTAGGAGTGAGGATACACCATAGTTTAGTCGCGTAGTGAGAATTGTCCCTGCGGAACTCTTCGTCCCGTTCGTATACCTGCCCCCCTATATGAGCGTTGACGTTGATATCAGTCAATAGAAATCTCATCATTCCTCTATATTTTATTTTCCATAACTCTTGCCAGATCTCAGGAGTTTCGTCATAACTAAGCTCAGGCAGCTCATCCAGAACGTCATACGCGTTCGGTCCGTTCATTCCTAATCTAAAATTGGTGTCCCACCCTGCTACCGGAAATTTTTCAATCTGTTCAGCCGTCAAAATTGGCCAATCTTTTATATCTTCTTCGCTATTAATATAACCAATTTCTTCATCCGTTGGCGTCAACCGATATTCCAGCTCAGCCTTAAAGAAATTTCGCTGTACAGAACGGGGACTAGCATAATTAATTGATGTGGAAAAAATCATACGCGGTTTTTTACTAACGCTTGTTCTTCTATCAAGTTCACTTAAATTAAAAGGCTCAAGGGTTTGACTATAAGGATTAAGAAGAGCCCATCCCTCCGTAACAACTTCAGCTGTTCTAAAAGCTTCACCACCTACACCCGCATACATAGTGTGCCCGAAAAGATTCTTAGGATCAGCTTCATCTAAAAACGACAATGCCATCGCTTGGTATACGCCAGTATTGCTATAAGAGTAATTCGGAGACGCGTCGGGTAGTTCAGCATGATAATAGTTCATTATCGAATAATTGTGCCCTAAGCAGTAAGTACACGCCAAATAGCCAGCGAGTCCTAGTCCTAGCGCCGGATGTTTTGCTCCGCCTAAACTTGTGTTAACGTCAAACGCACTAAGTCCTAAAGAAAAACGATAGTTAAGCTTCTCCCTCTTAGAGCCCATGTATTCAAATAATGATTCACTCATCATATGACGGGAAACATAAAAGTCACCAAGCGGACTGGGTATAGGTAAATAGCAGTTGTTCTTTGTTATTCGGAACATATGCTGCTCCGGACCCGCCGGGCCTAGCACTTCCCAGTCATCCCGAGCATCATATATTCCGTCTATCCCAGTCCCAACACGACGATACTGGCCATCTATGCCTTGCTTCCCGTATATATTAACAATTTCTCTATATGGCACTCTATTTTTTTGAGCATATAAAACTTCACCTTTTGGGCTTAACAAGGTTCTTGTCCAAATGATATTGTCTTTGGTTTTGGTTTTTCTAAGCGCGGGCCTCCAATAACTTGGTCGGAAATTACCATTAGAGTCTATTCGCTCAAAGCTAAAACCCATATTTTCCGCTTGTATTCGCATATTTGCAGAAGTCTTGCTATCAGTATAATCCATAGATGGGTTTAGTTGGTTGTTGTAGGTCGTCCCTTTATAAGCAGCCGAGTTTGCCGAAATCGGAAGCCCCTGATTCACTCCGATCTGATTATCGGTCTCTAAGGAAGTTTCTACATCTCTGGAATATACGCTTAACACATCATACGGACCCGTTGTGGTGGCGAAGCTACTTATAACCTCCATTGGTTCTAGGTTATGAGTCGTGGTATCAAATCCTACTATTTCACTTATTAATTGATAACCCCCGGAAAAATTTACGCTCCATTTTAACGGGACGAGAACCCCCAAATCGCTAGAGCCAGCCATAAAACTGCTTTGAGTCTCCTGCCAAGGTGTATTGAGATAAATTTCGGGAACCGATACACGAGGGTGACTAAGGATGTCGATGTATTGCTGCTCTCCCCAAGCATCTGGCACTTTAACATACTGTGGAGCAAACGCCCCCAGAGTCGCTTTGTATTCATGTGTATTGTTTTTAGCTAAAACTTTCTTATGTGCGTTTAGACCAAACAGCCCTTTTTCACCCTGCTCTAGCAGATACTGTACATAGTCTTCAACATCCTTAAAGCCATCTCCAAAATTATAATAATCTACCCCAACTGGAGTAAGGCACTCAGGTGGATACTCTCTTACAGTTCCACAACAGCTTTTACAACCCGGTCTTCCCATTAGTAACCTCCATATCCGCCGCCGGAATCATCACCGCCGGAACCGGAATCACCACCGCTAAACGCTGCTCCTCCGCCAGAAGCGGCGCTAGACGCATCGCTCGCTGCTCCAGCTATATTATCATTAGGCTCGGAACTACCAGATGTTGCTCCTCCATCTGATGATGTGCTTTCTCCTTCGGACTCTGTATCTTCTCCGCCTCCGCCTGTTTCTTCTGTCGGGCTTGTAACTGCAGTAGAGGTTGCAGCACCTTGAGTATTGTCACAGCTGACATATACAACTCGCCACTCATAATTTATTCTACAGGCCATAAAATATATATCATAGTCTGCAGCACTAGGGTCCACAGTTAGTGAGGGGTCTCTATTAACTAATGTAATCTCTTCATCTAAATCTTTCCAGACATAATCACCATCCGCATTGCTGACTAGTCTTCTTAAGGAACCTGTGGCGTTAGTAGGTGTTGCTGGCGTACTAGGTGCAGTTATGGCTGTTTTCAAGATTCCTTCTACAAAATGTAACCCTCCAGCCCAGACCTGTCTCTCATCGTCCCATCTTAAATCTACTGGTCCTGTTTTCCAAGTAGCTCTATTAACTGCAGGAGCTTCTGGCTCAAATTTGAAGTTGTCATCGTCGTCTCTAATCCCCTGACCAAGACTAGGAACTGGCTGATCATTAAGACCATAACCCCATCCAGATAACAGTATAGGTCCACGAAGAGCTGAGGTCACTCTAACTTGATCTATTCTAGGGCCTCCATTCTCCGGCTTATTAGGATTAATATCCTGTGAACCTTGATTATGTACGTAGGTTTGGAAATCTGTAGTCTCTTTGGGGTCACCAAAAGTAAAGTAAGGATCTAAGTCAACGCAGGTCGGTCCAACGTGGTTATCGGAGAAAAATCCTAATGACTCTGAGCTATAAAGTCCGGGAGGTCTGATGCCCGGAGTTTGTGATTCATCGGTCTTCTCCCTGTCGATAGATACAGGTGTTAATAGCTGCTCCACAGAACTACCTGCCGATCCCGTATAGTCTTGCCCCAGTGTCTGCATTGCATTTTGTGGGACAGAGCCTGACATATTTGGAGTCAGTTTTGCTGTTGCAGGGTTACTTGCTGAATTCAGGTTTGGATTTTGTTCTAAGAAGTTAGCCATAAACATTGCAAAAGCAGGTTGCTTGAATAAATCTTTGACCTTGTCCTGTGGTGGTTGAGGGAGTTTGATTGGCTTAATAGGCATTTTGGGAGACTTATTGCGTTGCTCCTGTAAAAACTTAATAGTATTTTTATTAACTCTACTAATTCTATCAATGTTGTACTTAGCTAATTTCCCAAATTTGTTAGTCCAAGTATTGAATTTATATGTAGTGTTTATACCGTCTGTGCCTACAGCTATACTTATATTTGTGACATATGGGCCAGCACCACCGAACCTCTCAGCTATATTCCATCTAGGCTCTTCGGCTAACTTAACTGTTCCGTTCTCAGAAGCATATATATTAGCCAAGCCTGTATAAGCATAGGCAAAACCGGCATTATTAAGATTAGTGAAATTGCCGAATGTTTCGGGTCTCAATGAGTCTTCTATGGAAACTTCTGCGCGACCATTCTTAGCGTTAAACAAATACCAAGGACCCCAAGTATATCTGCTGCTTTCCTGCGGTATTCCTAAATATCTAGGTTTAACGAAGTTTGCAGCTATTGGGATTTTGGCATTTTCAAAACCAAAGTACCCATAACCGCTAGGCTGTATGTTAATACCGAAGAAGGCATTGACTAGAACAGTAACGCCATTCTGTTGTGTTGTGTATTCATCGAAGTGTTGAACTCGTGGGAAAGTGACAGGCGTCATGGCGGTTGGGTATCCAGCATTGTCAAGCCAGTATATTTCTTTACCAACTGTAGCCTTGGCAGAAAGATAAGACGTTCCATCCGGGCCAACATAATTGGCATAATCAGAGCCGAAAGAGCTATAGTCATAATTATCTCTGTAAGAAAAGGCAGCTGTAGGGAGAAGTCTGGCGTCTCCATCGTAGAAGGCTATGTCTCTAACAGGTTTAGGGTGTATCCATGCGCTAGAGGAATTTTCCCAAGAAGTTTGAAACTGCATGTCTTCTTCTACAAATCTAAGATTGTTGGCTATTCCTCCGGGCTCCGAAGGCAACACAACCATAAACTCTGTACAAAATATGTTCGCGCTTTTCTGAACTCCTGCAAAAACTTTATCTATTTTTTCTGTGACGTTCTCGTTAAGATACATCTGTTTGAGTTTATTAGCGGTAGCACCGCTTGTGTCAAAAAGATCCATAGGATTTGCAGTTCCCTGCTTCATCTTATTCAAGGTTCTTCTATTTAACTGTATTTTAGAAAAGGTGTCTGTTGGAGAGTTTTCTTTTAGCGCCTTAACGCAGTGGTAGGCATCCCAAGTACTTCTGCCACTCAGAGCACATCGAAGCTCAAGAACTGTTGCTTGATACGTACCGCCATCTTCAAGAACACAAGTGACAGGATCGAAAGCGCCAATACCCTGACTTGGTTTTAGTATATATCTTGAATCTCTAGTTTTGGCTGTTATAGGAAAATGCAAAGCTGAAGAAGCTTCCCAGTATCTACTAGCCCTGCCTCCAATTACCAGCTTTTGAGTTGGGTTATCGGATAGCTCTTTTCCTATGTTGGAAGAAACTACTAAGCCGGACTGTTTGTAGTTATCGACTAAAGAAGCTACAGCACCGGGCTGAGGAGCAGTTGATTTGTCTATTGTTTTAACAACAATTTTAGCAGTTCCGGAAATAGGCCCGTTGGGGGCAGAGGGGTCTACTTCCACAGTGACGGTATAATCATGTATAATAGTATCGCAACAATCCTGTATTACGCTGTTAAGGGTTTGAACTGGCCCTTTAAGTCTATAGTATTGAGGCATCTTGCTAGCGAGCCCCTCAAAAGATATCTCATATTCGCTCTCGCCAAATTGAATGGGTCCTCCAAATGCGTGATTACCCTGTGATATTTCTTCGATAAGATTCAAGGCATCTCTGACGGGGAATCCTGCGCTATTGACATTAGCTCCGCCGAAGCTACCGCCAAAAGTATAATTTTCTCTGACAGCAAAAGGATTAAATACATTAGATATTTGGTTAGTAAAATTACCCTCATTAAGCGCTGGCTCAAAAGGATAGTTGCCGCTGAACGCAGTTCCTTCAAAAGCATCTAGAATAACCTGAACGCCGTCCAAGACCTTAGCTGGCGCTTCTAGTGTGACCTCATAGGTAAAACCACTAAGAGACTCACTCTTGGTATGGCTCTGCAAAACTCCACCAAAACTAAAGCCCTCAAAAATAAACTGGCAAGCAGTTCCTAACTGTGGGAAATTAACCGCAATTCCATTAGGTATATCCTCCACTAGTGTAAGTTGGAGATTGCTTCCATCTGCACCATATCCCATTGATGCGGAAATATTGGTGACATAGGCACCAAACATTTTTGGAGGTGAGGTTATTGCCATATTAGTAAGTCCATTCTACAGATAATGTGTAGTTTCCGTTCGAGGCGGTCCAGCTTTCGCTCTTTGCTTGCTGATATCCTCCTGATGGTTGATAGGTAGTAATTATACTACTCACATCAGGCTTTGTAGTTCTATGTGCCTTTTCCATGACGGCATCAATAGAAAGGCTTCTTTTTCTTTCAGTAGTTGTACCCATATCCTGTATAACTGGACCTGTAGCCTTTCCTATCACGCCTATGACAGCAATTACTTTATTGGTCCTGTCTTCATTGTCATCAGTGACTGCAATAGTCTCAGATATAGCATTTGGTATAGTAATAGCGGCGTCGTTATAACTGATACTATAAGTTACAGTTCCAGTAACATTGTTCTCGCCAACACTCTTAGTTCTCTCTACGGTACTTAAAGTACCAGCAGGTCCGCTATTTGCGTAAAGTGCATTTGCCAGAGTGAAACACTTACCAAGACATGTAGATAAAACCGCTTTAGCCTGTGTTAACTTGTTGCTTTCTTGAGACGATTGAGTACTTGTACTAAGCCCCTTGATAGTTCCGCTAACAGTAACAGTTGTGTCCCCGTCTTGGGACTCTTCCATGCTAACTTCTATATCATGGGTAGCTGCAGATTCTGAAGCAAACCAAGTCTCTGTAACAGAATAAGATCCTCCTGCTATATCAGAATTAGCAACGCGATTATGATTATAATAAGTTGAAGTCGAGGTGTTTAGCTGTAAATCTCTCTCAGCTTTAAAATCGGTAAACTCTGAATTTCCGGCAGCGTCAGATGTAATAACAGAGGCTGGACTATCGACTAACCTAGACTCACACCAGCTCTTCGCTTCATCCCAAGCGGATTTGTTATAGCTACTAGTAATTTTGTTAGCGCCGGTAGCGTCTATAACGTGAGTAATCGTATATGTTTTTTGAGGAGTGGTGCTAACGTCATTACCAGTAAAAGCATAGTCACCATCATTTTCAGTAATCTCCCAAGTTTCAGTTGCGCTAGCTAAGAAAAACTCACTACCTGTTTTCTGGCTACTTCGTAAACGAGCTTGGAATGTGAAGGTATAGTCTTGATATTGGACACCAGAACTGCCATCATCCTGCTCGGGAAGATCAATGCTAACTAGACTAGCATCATTAAATGATATAGTATTGCTCAACCCTCCATAAGGCACAATTTCTAAAAGTCCTTTTGGGAAAGCCGTTTCTGTGAATCCCAGCCTTTCTATAATTTTAGCTTGAAGATTACTCTGTCTTAATCCAGCTGTAGTAATATCCCCACTCGAAAGTACCTGACCCGTGACGGTGACATTATACAATAAATCTATTACAGTCCCATCTCCAGTAGTAATCTGCTCGGTGCTTATTGAATACTTAGGAAACGGACCAGTCGCAGCGGTTCCGCCTATAGTTAAGGGATCTGAATTTAGTGGTGTGAATGTTACAGCCATTTTTTACTCCTTAGTCACTGTACCCTCTGACAAATAATGGTGGGTTGCCGGAAGGCAGACCAACACCACTAGGTATTGCCAAGTTAATATTTGAACTACTTACAAAACCTCCTGAAACATATACGTTAGCATCTAAGGCGATATAACTATTATCTACGAATAGAGATACATTTGACACAAAGTCTTCGCCTCCCCCAATACCTTTTCTAGGCATATTAAGAGCTAGTGCGCCAGAAGCATCGGCGGTAGACATAGTGAATAGAGTAGCAGTATTTTTCTCTATGCCTCTTCCAACAGGTGGATCTGCAGGAACCGTTGATGGGCCAGACATTATTAAATTAGCACCGCTATTAGCCACTCCAGTGCTACCGATATTAATAGCGAATGGAAGAGCTCCACTAGCTGGATATGGATCGTCATTTTCTAATCTCAGGAAAGTATCTCCTGAAGCTGGGCCATAGTCTCCGGCTCCGAGGAACATAAATGTATCAGAAGTATGAGAGCCAACTCCTGTGGCAATACCCTGCATATATAAGTTACCATTACCGCTATCCGGATAAATATCAACCTGCTTCATAATCATAAACGTCTCTGAGAGCATGTCTTTAACGCCAGCACCTTGACCTCTAATATAAAGATTTTCATTATCTTTATCTATTAATGAACCGTAAATATATGCGCTAGCATCTCCGCTGCATGGATATGGTGGAGCCGTATACAGAGAGGCAGTCTTCGATGGCCAAGACTCAATAGTCTGCAAGAATAGAGGATTGGTGTCTTCTTCTTTTGTCCTAATATGTAGCGGCATCTGGTTCGTTCCAGACTCTCCTTCGATAGACATAGCTAATCCGCTAGGTATGTAGGTATCCCACGAAGACGCATCTTCAGAAGCTAGCGATGTACGGACTCCAAATGGACCAGTAGTCAATCCTAGATTATTATTAAGTGCGCCTTCACCTCGTATGTTGGCTATACTCATAACCCTTGTTGAAGATCCCGGTCCACTAATGTATAGAGTTCCATTCTGTGACAAGAAATCTAAAGTAGAGAACTTTTGCAAGGATATACTTTCACTACCATTGGCGCCATGAGTAGCCTCAAAATCTCTGGCGACGAATAGCTTTTTGGTGCCGTTGAAGTCCAAAATGCGTACCCCAGTTATAGTTTCACTGACGCTTTTAATGGTTGATGAAAACGGTATATAGTTTCTTACTTCTTCAACTGTATGATTTCTGTTATAAACAAACGCAAAGTTATAAACAGGATCTAATATAGTGCCCGCCAAACCTAAGATTGAGGTAAACAAGCTATTTGCTAACGTTGAGACAAAAGAACCGAACATTCTTCCTGTGCCTTCATATGAATTCATATATCTAGCACTACCGGAGTCTGTCACATGGAACTTGTAAAGTTTAGTCTTAGCTGGCTCACTAATTGCTAACACTTTGCTATCTCTATCATAGTCAATATCATAACCAAACAAATGTAAGTCATAACCGCAGGAGAACTTACCAGATATATCATCCTTAGTATAACCTCCAGAGTATACTGTGTCTGTGTAACTCCAAGAAGATCCATCATGAGCAAAGATATACACTGCCCCAACCGGATTAGAAATATTGATAGCGCCTAGAGTATTTTCTGAAATGTATGGGTCTAACATTGGAGCCGACACAAACATTAAATCGTCCACAATTTTTACCTTGTGCCCAAAGCCTACCTTTGTGCCATCAGGCAAATTGTTAGAGTTCCTATTGTAGCCAATCCCATCGTTGGTATCAGCAAAGTCAACCTGCAGCGTTTCACTGGCGAATGAATCGCTGTCTGAGCGAGAATAAATTCCTCCATACTCAGCATTTTGCCTATCGTAATAAAGATCCTCGCCTTTCCATTCTAATGAACTACCTACTACATTATTTATAGTTTTTGTGTAATGATCGCCGGAATACCATACTTCTGAGAAGAAGGCTTTGTTAAGAGTCCATCCTTCTCTAACTTCCGTCGAGTATGTTGTGATAACTCTAGGATCAAGAGCGCATATATCTTCTACTTCCTCAAACGTGTCTGTAATATCCACATGTTCTGGGTCTAATACTATGACTAAATCCCTAAGTTTTCCATCTGGCTCCTTAGCTCTCAGCGATGCAGCTATTTTGTGTCCGGGAGATATTTTCAAGGATTTAAAATAAAATTTAGTTCCATAAGAAAGTGCATAGCCTTCGTTGTTCAAAGCTGTTATAAGCCCTCCAAACTCAAACTCCCAAACTGCAGTGTCTTTGTTTGCTATCTTGAAGACTTGAATAGTTGGGTTGCCAAAGGTAGTGTTGGTTGCTATCGCAAGGTATCTTCCATTTGAATCAAACGCCTCTCTCATAGTTTCATTTTCATAGAAATTATAGGCGTATGGACCACTATAAGTAGTCATTGTGGAACCAACTGAATTCTTTCTTCTAAATCCAAACGCGGTGACCTGATTAGTATATCTACCCCTCTCGATAGAGTTGGTATTAGTCTTAGCGACAATTGGTTCTGACTTAGTGGATCTATCAAAAGCACCTATTGGAAGTCTAAGCTTTTTCTGATGTCCATAATTTTGGTCTAGCGTATCTGCTGTAGGAACGAAAGAACCAGAAATAAACAATGTTGGTATTTGAATAGAGTCCTCAGAATCTGGTTCGTAAGTAGGTGGCGACTGAGGATCTATGAATGGTAAACGTTTAGGTTGAAGCATAAACAATGGGGCGCCCACAGCTCCTGTTTGTCTACCAATATATAAAGAAGTATCTGAGCTAACAGGTGAGACTCCATAAGTGTACAATGTACCGCTATTGTTTGGCCTTGTATTCATATTCAGGGCCATGCCTGAAGGTTTGTGATCGACACCTGTGGGTGACACCACCTTGGGCCCAGAGGTGCTTAAGTTCATTGCTTCATGCGAGCGCCATCTACCCATATGTAGTGGCATTGTGTTCGTCCCAGAAGGAGCGCCCATCAACATTAGATTACCGTCTACGCACGGGATACTATTCCAATAGCCGTGACCGCTAGGCGCTGTAAGGTTTAATGAGCCAGTTACTGGAATTGGCACATTTATATTTAATGACAATATTTCAATCTCGGGATCATTACTCAATTTTAGATTCATGCCCTTTTCAACACCGCTACCTCCGGGAAATACTAGAGTCGAAACTCCAGAGTTAAGAGCTCCACCTATACGAGGACCATATAACCCAAAAGTTCCGCACTCAAACCCTTTAGGTTTATAGAATGAAAGGTCAAAATTGCCAGTAGTAGGGGTTGGATTAGCTTGCAGGTTCATACCTCCAGCAAATCCCACAACTCCGCTAATATGCGTAATGATTCCACTACTAATCGAAGTATGGCCACGACCAGATAAAACTGCCTTGCCGCTTTCCATTGGGTAAGATGGCAAATGTAGAGAGAGCCCTTGAGGTTTGTGTACATCAAAGGATCTAAACGACAAACCCTTAGTAAGGCTTGTATTTAAAGACCTGCTGGGGGGATCAAAAGTATAAGCTAGCGTACTACCAACCTTGCCTAAGACGCCGCCCCCATAGATATTCCCCGCACTCTGCTGACCTATTTGCGCCCAATTCGATGGGATAGAAAAATCGGCACCCATAGCCGATCTAAAAGGCATTGGCGGTGACGCTTCGTAAGCTTCCATTCTTTGTAAATAGATTGGCAATACTGTTCCACCCGACTGTCTCCACGCATCTCCAGTATCCCCTCTATATTCAGTGCTATATAACGATCCACCTAGACTATAGGACCTACCTCCTTGTCCACCCATAGGCATTCCTCGGCCTAAGTCAGGTATATATTTCCAAATTTGAGTATTATGACTATCTATGACCTGTAATGAGTCTGTATGCGTGCCAACTAATATTTCATTTTCTTTATCGAAATAGGCAGCAGATTCAGAGTTTCCAATTCTTATTATAGAACCAGCAGACACATCGTCGAATTCTTTTATTTTGTAGAAGTCGCAATCAAACGGTCTGATTCTAGCCAAATCATAATCTCTATACGTAACCGTTGTGCTTCTTATTCTAAAGTTATTACTGAAGTTGTGAGGTTTATTTGCCTTCCCTGAGTATGCTACTGTTCCCGTATCGATGTAATCAGCACGCCTCCTTCTATTAATAAGGCTTGAGGAATACGGATAATTAAGCCTATAGGTTATATCATCTGGAATGCCTTCTCCAAACGTATCTGTATCAAATCTGTTATTCAAAAAGGCGGAACTAATACCCAACAGCAATGTAGCTCTAACATTCTTATTAGCTCCTACATACGATATTTCACTAGAGTCTGAGTAAGTAAACAGACCGCCTCCGCCCCGCTCTTCGGGTTTGCCGTCTTTAATAATAGAGCCAGTAATCAACCGTTTAGGATGTACACTAAAAGAGCCCACATACGTGCCATTAGGAGATTGTGTCCAAGACTGAGGTGTAACTCGATACCCACTATCATAAGCACCTGTAATCCAAGCGGCTCCGTGGAAAAGGTCGTCTGCATCAGGGTCCATACCAAACTTAATGTTACCCTTTGAAGTAATTGTTTCTCTTGGATCTCGTTCATATACTTTAACTGAAGGTAACTCATGAGACAGGCTTGATAAACCAAAAACATTTTTCCCGTATATTTCAGCAGCAACGTTCTCAGCCTCTAATTCTATATTTATCGACTCGACTACTCTTACAACATTACCCTTAGCGCTATCTAGAGGGATATTGAAAGCATACAAAAATGTGTTATGGCCATCTGTACTGTCTTCAACATTTTGATAAATCCTATAGACATCACTAGGCTTACTAGAATAATCATAAAGGTCTACCTTTTCAGTCCTACCATCAACATCGTAACTCTCATACTCAAACTTTTCTTCGTAGCCAAAGTAAGGTTTAATTCTTTGTACCTGCGATTCAACGGGAACTAAAGGTGTTGGGGTCCTATGTGAAGCCGTAAATAAGGCCACTCCATTTTCTGCCGTCGTTATTATAATTTTACCTTTAAACACATCAAAACTGGTTATCTCTGTGTGATATGATGATTGGGTATTATTGAAAAAATTAATACCTCTACCTTCTCTTATGCTTTCTATAATTTCCGGATCAAAATCTCTAAGCCGTTTGACCGGAAGAGATGTTGAGGGAATGCTTATTCCGTCAGATTTTATAGACTCTACTATAGGTGGGTAGCTTTCGTAAGTTTTTCTACTTGTTCTATCTCCAACCGTTATTCTATTTTGTGAAGCGGCGTGGTAATTAAATGCTGAAGGCATCCAAAAACTAATATCAGGGAATTCTTCAAAAGTGTGGCTATGGATGGATCGTGTTCTTGCCTCTTCGTTAATCTCAGCCTCTATTAGCTTTAGGTCACCGTCTACCCAACTTATTTTACCGTTTGCGGCATGCTCTGCTGCTAAAGCCGCATCTGTATAAAGAGGAAAGTACCAACCTTTAGCGCCGCCGGAGATTCCCATGCTATGCTCTGTTGTCTTAGATGTTCCATATATAGCAAACGGGCCCTCAGTACCGGATGGCAGATAAGATTCCTCGTCGGCGTTTCTCTGAGCAAGCGATCTAATTATCTGTATATCTCTATAATTACCATAGCTATCTTTCTTAAATACCTGTAGGCCTCTTTCATTAAGGTTTTGATATTTAAGCGGAGTAAATATGTCGTTCTCAACATATATTTCAGAGCCCCACTCATTGTACGTCAAAACTTTATGAACAACTAATAGATCTTCATCTACTCTAAAATGTATGGGTTTTTCACTCAAATACTGCTGCGTTGGCTCTGTAAGAACTTTGCTGGGAGGGGTTATAGGATAGTATCTTGGGTTTCGACTAGACCTACTTTCAAGTGCGTTATATCCTTCAGCATTAACTTCTTTTAAGGTGTACTGTGGATACTTAATCGTTATGCACTCATCATCCCCTCTATCTCTCATCCTCCATTTCAATGAAGATGCCGCCTTTGTGATGGCTTGGTAATGCCTGTGAACACGGCGCCCTTGTGCAAAGTAAAATGATGATGCTTCGACCCAGTCTATATTGGGATTTACCTCACCTTCTTCGAGAGCAGGAACAAACATCCACCTACCTAAACTCCAGTCCCAAGTCTTATCATCACGATTTGGATGGTTAGAGTGTCTTTTTAGTACCTCTTCCCTCCTATAAGCTACCGAGTAATTCAACCGTCTACCTACGGGCGAGTAGTAATCCCAATCAGGATTGAAATAAGGCCACCCTTGAGCGTTAAAATCTATAGCGCCAAAGAAAGCTCTTGCTGCTGTATCTGTTTTGAGCCAGTCTACAAAACGTCCTACCGAAGATGCTGTTTCTTGTTTAGGATCTAATGTGGTTCTAGCTGTACCAGCGGTAAGAAAGCTAGGGCTACGTTTTTTAAATGGAAATCTTATTGTGCCCTGATTTAAAACTCTTGGATCGTCAATCTCCCTACCAAGTAGAATACCAAATCCAGTACTATGTAGTGCGTGTACAGGCATGTCCGCCATAGCTTTAAGAATTGCTGCTTGGGCCCTTGACTCGTCTACCGGCGTAAAGAAGGGACCGTTTCCCCACCACAATCTAAGAGTGTGTATGCCTGCGGCAGGTTTGTTTGTAGGATTATCGACATCAAGTGTTTTAGTTAAATTCGCTTCCGATAAAGACGCTGGATTAAAATTGAAGTGCCAAACGTTTCCCAGAAAATTAGGCTCATATTCATCTACATAGTTTTGACCGGCTGGTGTCAGATTAAACCTTTGGTAATTTACATAACCAGTCGGCTGGTACCGACTTAATTGTCCTACCGTAAACGCGGCCTGATTTCTCGATTCTGGTTCATAAAAATTATATGCCAGCATTCCATCTTCGCCAGCTAGATAACCCCAAGCACCATAATCTAGAACATCCTTCCTATTGCCTAATACTTTACCTGTTAGTTTATTAAGATAAGGCAACCACTGCACGTCGTCAGGAAAACCGTAAGACATGCTAACAACGTCCTCGAACAAAAGAGGTCTAGTCCCATCGTCGGCCTCACTAGCATCAATTTTGTCCCAAGGGGAACGTGAAGTGTTCATGTTTTGTATTTTAAATGTATACTTTATATCCTTTGTAGTTCCCTTTGAACTATATACTAAAATTCTATCTCTATCTCCACAGAACAGCTCTCCATCTTTCCAAACTAGACTACTAGCAAAGTTATAGTCATATCTAGTTAAGTATACGGGGTCTTGATTGATTAGCTGATTGGAGGTTATATCGGCATCTCCTACACGATTAATAGCGTCTTGCCATAAATTGCCATCAATTTTGGGCCATAAACCCTTTCTGATTAGTTTATTGGAACCTCTAGGCCTTTCATTCCACCTTGTGTCTGGGACTATAATTCTAAAGTTTGCATCTGCCTGCCCGTATGGAGTAGCAGTTTGAGCTGTATAAATACCGGGGCCATAACCTCCCGCAAGACGATCGTCAATATCTGTATCAATTCCAAAGTCAACCCTATAATTCAAGCTAGGAAGCGGGGCGTTAAACTGAAACGGGCTTTTGGGTATTTTGTGATAATATTGACTTAGATTAGTTTTAAATGCCTTGAAAGACGCGCTATTTTCCATAGGAATAGTTTCCGCTATATTGAACATATGTACTGTTCCAACACCGGCGCCATTAGTATTGCCTGCTCTATGCTTGTCGATCCACTCTAAGAGTTTATCATCACGTCCAGACCAGTTTGTCGGCTCGTATTTTGAATTTTCATTTTCAATATAACTTTTATATTTTTTGAGCTGTTTAGTTGCAGTATATGAAACATCACCTATCTCATTTACCACATTGTTGCCGATAGCTAATTTAGGAAAACTCTCCTCGTCGTCATCCGAAATTTCTATAGCTACAGATTTACCGAACTCGTCCAAAAAACAGTAGCCAGACGACAGTATCTCATAATGAATATAATCCTCTAGCGGAGGCCCGCTGTCTCGAGATGGAGATGATGGCGGCCGCTCAGCAGCTGCCCGTAACGATTCTTCGTCAAAAACAGCCTCTCTTTTATATATATCTTCCTGCTTCTGATTCCAGAGATATCTACCGCCAAAGAAGGCTGGAGGCTGCAATGAATTAAAAGGTTCTGCTCCTCCCTCAGCGCCATATTTAAGTATATATTGTTCAGTCCTATCTGTGAGCCAAGCCTTAACATTTCTAAGGTATCCGAGATCATTCGTGTGTCTTCTACGGTAAACTATCTTTAACGTAAGCTGTCTATCATTAGGTCTTATATATGAAACACATTGAGCGTTAGGCAAATGGTAATCGTCGAGAGTTCCGTACCGATTTGGTGCCGACATATTCTGCCAAACCGACCCCGCTCCATCTGACCAGTCATTATTAGAGCCAAGATACGGCCCATTGGGGATAAGATACGGCCCGTACTTTTGAACCGGACTCTGAACCCCCCAGCCGCCTTCGATTATATTGCCTTCCTCATCATATCGGTTGTAAGACATTGGAGTAAAGTCTCTGAACCTAGTAGCCCTGTTTCCGTTAAAGGTAGCGTGAATTCCTACACATGACAGAGCCGGACTTCCTCTATAGGCGCTGGTTTTGTCTTGTTGTGGGTGAAACTGAAAATAGCGACTAAAGTACGAATGCTCCTGAGCTGTTTTAACCATCGCCTTATACCAATAAAGCGAAGTAAAGTCGTTGAAAAACAGGGGATTAAAGTCAGATCCGTTTAAAGTCGTAACTTCGCTAGAGTAGTCTGTTTCGCTGGCATAACCTCGAATTTCTTTGGTTCCATAATCCATGCAAAACTTAGGAGCTTGACAAACAAGTGGGTTATACGTAGAAGCGTCTATAGTTCCCACAGATTGTATCTCACTTATGCTTGAACCGGACATCACAATCTTATAGAGATGGACTCTTCCGTGTGGTTCATGCTTAGGGCGGTATATTGGTGTGTGGTAGTGCCTAAGTTGATAATCCGTATTATCAATTTCTTCCGCAGCAGCAGCGATAGGTTCGCGCTGTTTTGTTTCTCCGTCACTATCTCCTACTTCTGGAGCAGTAGCGCTACTATCGAATTCACCACCTTCTACTGCGCCTTCTGAACCCTCTGACCCCTCTGTATTGCCGCCATAATCCGACATTGTATCTTCTGAATCGCCCGTACCTGTTTCGTCAGGACCATAATCACTATATTCCATAGGTGGACCATCGGTTGGCGCACCATCATCGCTCGGATCAGACATCGGCGTTTCATATGAGTAATCGCCTTCGCCTATGACTCCTGTCTCATATCCGGAAGGCTGTTCACTACTAGCGAGTACTTCATATTCATCAGGACTAGATCTTTCTAAAAGCTCATGCCATCCAATTGGCTGAGTTTCCATATCGGTAGAATACCCAGCGGCGTACATGGCGTAGTTTTCATATTTAGAATAATAAGCACGTTCCGACTTATCCGCATCTCTGAGACTTAACCCGTAGGTGCTTAAATCCTCGTCAACTATATTATTGTGAAGTATAGGTTCAGTTTTACCGGGCTCTCCAATAGCAAGCCAATAATAGTTTTTGTTATCCTGTTTTTTGATATCTATGGAATGGCCAAATCTATATCCATCATATAGATGTCTACCGGAAGATGCGGCATCTGTGAGAAACTGCAGATCATTGCCATCTGCGGCTGTCGGGTTTAGAGCTCCCATTTCACTGAAGTTCATGATCTCATCCACGGTCATTTTATTTGTGAGACCTTTGGCTTTTACTAGCTCTTCATATCCATTCATTCCATTAGGAGAGAAAAGAGTATCATACAGTCTCCAAGATCCAGTTCCTTCGTTTTCTCTTGTAGACCCAAAATGAGTCCATGTTATACCGCTAAGGCCTCTAAGCGCAGCCATGTTTGTAGAGTTATTGAAGTTTTCATCTTCGTAAAGTTCGTAAGTACTATCTCCAATTTTCTTAACATACTTCAATCCATTCAAAGGATGTAAAGAATTGTTTCCGGTTTCCTCGTGAAGAGCTGACGTAATTTTAATTATATCTCCGTTCCCTAATATTTCACGATTTCCAGAAGGACCTGCAATCGTCACCAAGTTTCCTGTTATATCCGTTATTGTTCCACGTCTTCTCTGGTAAACGTCAACCTTACCACATTCACGTATCTTTCCCTTTCTTATAAATTTGGTTTCAGAATCTGGCGCAGATTCCGACTTGGTAAGGCTCATTCGGATAAGCCCGTACTGCATGGCTTCACCTTGGGGTCCTTTAACGTCTCCGGGCAATGCAATCACTAGGCCTTCGCCACCGTTATCGACCTTGTCATAAACACTAGCTCCAACATCTGCTCCCTGATTTCCCCAAGAAGTTCTGTCCGCCAACTGGCCAAATCTAGTATCGGAAAGGGTTTCGCGAGTACTACCAGTGAAAGCATCTATGTCAAACGCTCCCGTAAATTGAACGTCATGATCAACAATCATTCCTATAAAAGGATTTGTAGTTATATAACCATCGTCACTCAGTGCTGCCACATTCTTATAGTGGTCAATGCCGCCCACACCTTGGTGATCATATTTAAAACCAAAATTACAGCTGTATTTTCCTTGAGGTCGATATGTGGGGTCCGCTAAGGCGGAACCTTCAAAAGATGCCCACTTTCTATCTAGTTCGAGAGGTCTATTAGCCTGACCCGCTAGCGGATATTCTTCTCCCGTCGCTTTAGTAAGATTATCATAATGACAATCTACATAGAATTTATTAGTCCCTTGCCATGCAAGTTCATATCTGTAAGATATATAATCTGGCTGAGCTGAAGTTGGAAGTTGGTCAATAAAATCTGTAGATGTGTCAGGGTTTCCCTTTGGGTCATTCATTTCTCCATAGCGGGTATATTGAGAGAAGGGAATGACAACAGTATTCAAGGGTCTCCATCTACCAAAAGAAGAAAAGTCGTGACTAGATGTCACTTCTCTATAGGCAAGTAAATAGGCAACATCAGGCATTGACTGATTAACATACATCAAATCTTGGTCGTGATCTGAAGTGGCTACTATAGCTATGTCGTCGGCTATTTCTATAGCATTTGGAGGAAGATCGAGGTTCCCATAAAAGTCGCCAGCATCTCCAGCAGTAAAAAACTGATTATCATTGCCGCCTAAAGAATTAACTCTAGCGTCATAAGCTGTGAAATCAGATATGCCAGCATCGCCCTGAAGGTAGGTGTTTAATGTATTCTTTCTTGCAAATACACTGCCACTACCAGTCTGGTCGTTCTGTATATGTAAATTTCTATGGTTATTTAAGTTGGCCATTAATTAAATCCGTTAACCGGGTCCATTCTGTAAGTTTTCTATTGCACTCTCAATTTTCTCATCAACCATTTGTGATATCTGTGCCGCAGCTCCTTGAGCTATTGATGCTGATATCATGTCTGCATTCGGGAAGTCAATCTTAATAGATCCACCAAAGTTAACTTGATGAGTCATACTCATATTACCAAATATATTGGCTACGCTTGTAAAAGCCTTCATTACAAGTGCGAAGGTTTGAGCTATTCTCTCTAATTGATCTGAGTTTCCACCCATTATATTATCAATACCAGAGCCTCCGGAAACACCACCTTGACTACCATTTGCAGCATAAACAACTCCACCTTTGTTAAATCCTTGAACTCTACCTTGATTTAGAGCCTTCATGAAGCCTGTACCATACTTGCTGACGGCGCTGTTGTTCATCACAAACTCACCGGGAGTCAACATTGCGGGTACGGTATCTACCATTCCGCCTGAAGCAAATCGCGCTGGTTTTACATAAGGTAGCACCGCATCATGTGCATGTGAACGTTGTACTTCTGCCGCTTGAGCGCTTCTTTCCGTTCCTGTCTTCATGCCACTCATCCACCTCGCGTGAGCTCTTCGACCTGTGGCTCGGTTATCGCGGTCTGGCATCTTTGGCTTTTTCCCCTTCTCACGGATGCCAAAGTTATCTTCAGTAATCTCTTCTATGAACTGAGGGTGCCGTTCTCCTTGATGTGCCATTTCAGCGAATTTGTAAGAATATCCTTCAAGGTTTCGCCCACTGGAATACATTAGCCTCGCAAAATTTCCCATAACTTTTGTTTGTTTTGCTCTCCATCTAGCTATATGTTCAGCCCAAGTAAATGGTGATCCTTCTTTCCATATATCTTCTTCAGCTTTGGTCAAAAATACAGCGTTGTCTCCAGCTACAGATCTATGGTGCGGTGCGACGCTCGTCGCTCCGTACTGGCTTGAAGCCCACCATTCGTGAACCTGTCTATCTTCATCATCACTATATCCAAGGGACTCACCAATCGTTCTGTTAAACTCAAGAGGAGCATATAGTTTTTTAGAAAAGTTAAGATGTTCAGCTTGAGCTTGTACTTTTTTTACTCTCTCTTCTTCTCTTTTTTTAGCCGCTGCTGAGCTAGCAACTGCGGTTGCATGCATCTGCTGAGCTTTGGCTCTTTGTTTATTAAAGTCTGCCACGGAAATTCTAGGGCGAGTAGGATCAGTGCCAACAACCATACCGTCCTTGAATATTGGAGCTGCTACAGTTCTTGATTCTTCTCTTCTTCTTCTAGAGTTTTCAGCACGCAGCTCTTTCTTTTGCTTTTCTGACAGCTTTCCGCTTGTAGCTTGCACACCAAACTTTCCTTCTACACTTGGAGCGTCTTCACCAGCAAGGACTTGATCGTTAAGCGCTCTTAGGGCAGAGATACCTGCGAAAAATGCGGGGTTATAAGGTTTTAAAACGTCAGCGGAGCCCCATGCGGCATCCATGATGCCAGTAGAAGACTCCAACATCTGTCTCCATCTATCTCCGCTATTGGGCTTCAATCCAATTGCTGTAGCACTCATACCAGAAAACATATCAGAATATTTGGCTAAAGTATCTAGGACATTTTTCATTATCGCGAATGGACTTTTGTCAGACCCGCTGGCCTCGATCAGCGCGGCAACATCATTATCCTTGAAAGCTTTGGCTCCCTCTAGTCCATAAAGCTCTCTTATTTTAGCAACCCCCATATTGCGAGCAGTCATTCTAATAGCGTCGTTTCCGCCAACTAATCCGCCCTCAGCTTTATACACAGGAGATCCTCCGCCATTAATAGCAGATAAAGTGCCTAGACCAACCTTATCTACAGCAGATTTCTTTATGACAAATTCGCCGGGTGTTAGCATTGCTGGAACTGTATCTGTACCTCTAGGCTTAAAGATTGAACCGCCTCCGGCAGCATAAACCATTCCTCCTGAAGCCATAGGTCTAGCCTCAAATTCAGCCTTAAGCGCAGTTAGCAACCCATCAATTTTAGTTAACAATTGTGTCATCATCTCTGTATTTGCTTGCTCGGCGGCAGCAAGAGCATTGGCAGCAGCCACTTCTTCAGCATTGATTGCTCTTAATTCCTGAATGAACTGCTCTTCTGCTGGAGTAGCTTCATAAATAGTCTTCTTCTCATCATCAGTGAGTCCTCTACCTCTAACTAATCTCATTTGCTGATCCATAGTTTGAATCTGTAATTGTTTTGATATGTCTGACCCAGTCATACCTCCAAAGATTTGAATATCCTTGAATTGATCTAGTATACCTCCAACAGAAGCTCGAAGGTCATCTGGAATAGAATTCAAGTTTCCTGTTTGCAATACTCTAGACAAAGCATAAAAGGATTTGTTTATATCTGCTCGACCTTCGTTTGTCGCAAAGGTAAACTCTTTTATAGAGTCTTGGACCGCTTGCCTCTTGTCTCTTTCTCTTTCTATGTCAGCCATTACATCCGCAGCGCGCTCACTTTGGTCAGCGAGCCTCTTGAGTTCTGCAGTAGCATTAGCGGACTCTTGTGCTAGCTTTACGTTCTCGCTAGCAAGTTTTTTCCTATCTTCGACAGTGAGACGTTGACCTGTTTTAAAGGTAGTACCAAGCATTGAGACGCGTTTGTTGTTATCCTTAAGTGATTCATTATTATTATTCATTGTGGTTCTATTGGCAATAATACTATCTCTTAGAGCTGCTATGTCTCCTACAAGATTACCTTGACCACCCAGTCTGACTCTAGCTGCGTTTACTCTAGCTCTTTCTCTTGCCGCTCTATCAGGACGACGACCTGTCGCCTCTTGTATTCTTCTTCTGCCTCTTTCTTCTACATCAATAACATTTGCCCGAGCTTCGCTCTCTCTCTGTATTTGAGCCACCAAAGCATTACTTGCATCTAAGTAATCTTGTAAATATTGTTCTTGAGCTTGCAAATAAAGTTTTGCGGCAGCTGCGCCTCTTTCGGCAGCATCTTTTATAGGGTCAAGAATTTTTTCAAACTCGTCAGGCGTAATAATCCCATCCTCAGCCGCCTCTGCAAGGTTCTTATTGACACTCTTTTCTATGTCATCTGGAAGATCCTTAAGAATGTCAGCAAAGGCAGTTCTAAACTTTTTCTGCACATCCTCAGAAGAAGGCCCCGACCCATCTAAACCTGCTGCCCCCTCTAACTGACCGGCATCGCCAACCAAGTCTTCAAGCTTATCTTCAGCAGCGGCAAAAAGTTTCTTATAAAATCCCGATCTATTAGCAGCCTCTTTAACTCTTTGGGGGGCTTCGGCAGTTGCTGCATCTAAAGCATTGATGTACTCTTCAACTGTCGTGCCTTCAAAATCAGATATTGCTGTGGCCAGAGCGTCTGCTGCCGCAGTAGGCATTTTCTTGAACTCATTGTTGAGTATTCCTTGAGTTGCTGATAACTGTTGTGCGCTCGCAGTTAATTGGTTCAACATCTGGTTCAAACCATACATGAGGCTATTGTGTTCTCTTATTAATTGTATTTCTTGCAGTCTAGCCGCAGCAGCTTCTCGTGCAGCTTGAGCTGCTTTTCTAGACGCTTCTATCTCTTCTCTTTTTACTTTATCTATCTCATCAGCAACCTTAGTCGCTTCTTTTATGGCGTTTTCTCCACCACCCATAGCTTGAGCTAGGAACTTAATATAAGCATCCCTACTTGCTTTAATGCGAGGATCATTAAATATCTCACCGATATCTCCACCGCCAGCAGCTAGATCATCAATTAATGCCTGTCGTGTCTCTCTTTCAGTTTGAGCATAGTTTCTAGCCTGAGAGACCATTTGTTCACGTATCTCAGCTTCCTTTTCTACCCATTGCTGAACTGTTTCGGAGTCCGCCAATTCTCCTTTAGTTTCCTCATTTTGTATTAATGTTTGATATCTTTTAAGAGCAGCATTTGCTTTCTGTTGATTATTTTGATAAGTACTGCTAGCAGATCTAAGACGATTCATTGCCTCTGACGCACCTACTCCAGACTCCTTGATGAGCATTATTTCATTGTCGAATTGCTGCATAGCGCCAGCTGCCATAAAAGCCGATTCTGTTAAGGCACGCATTGCCTTTCTTTCGGGACCGCTATCTGTATCACTTACTGCGGCACCAATTGCCATACCGATAGCCGCGAAGATTTCCGCCCCAATAATTGCGCCCGGAACTGCTCCAACACCAGCAAATGCCGCACCAATCGCTCCACCAATCAATCCACCTATACCGGCTCCAATTCCACCACCAATCCCCATGTTGCTTGCTAGATCGGACTTCTGATCAGCTATAATTGCATTTCTAGCTTCAAGCTGGGTCTCTGTAAACTTTGCACCCGCTAGCTCCTGATCGCCAGCCCCCATAGCTTCAACAGCCTCATCAAAAGCCTCAAAACTTCGCTCAAGAGCTTGTTGGGCCACCTTTGCAAAATAGGCGGCGCCAGCTTCAAACGCCGCATATATGATGACACCTATCTGGGCGCCAATTCCAAGACCTGTCATAGCACCTGCCCGAGCTTTCTGAGCTTTACTCATCTCGCTCGCGGCACTCATCTTATTAGCTACGGTCTCTTCTGTCTCGCCAATTACCGCCTGTTTATTAGCAAGCGACTCCTTGTTCTCTGCCGCTGTGCTTGCTTTTCGAGCTCTAATATTCGCTGCCATACTAGTACCCATTTCTTTGAAGGTGTTAACCAGCATCAAGCCCATTGAGGCGGTCATCCCAAAAGTATTAATCGCAGCTTGAGTTTCCTCGCTCAATCCTGATAATGAGCTAGTGACCATCCCAACTGTCATAGCCAACATCATCATGTTTTGTGTCATTTGTCCGCTAGCACCCGCAGATTGTCCGGGAGGTACAGGTCCATAGTTATATCTAGACGGTGTGACAATACCGCCAGCAGCATAACCTTTAACTCCGCCAGATTGATTCATTCTCTGTAGATTAGCGTAACCAATACCGGAAGCGGATTTTTTGTTTATTACAAACTCACCGGGAGTAAGCATGGCAGGAACAGTATCAGAGCCGGAGACACCTCCACCTCTGTTAAATCCAGTTAGTTTCAGTCCGCTTTGAGACGTATACCCAGACTTTAATAAGTCGTTCTCAACTTTATTAACTATACCATCAGCACCATAGAGTTTCTTTTTCTTTCTTTTTAGTTCAGCCTTACTTCCGACATTTATACCAGAACCAAAAATCTTAGCAACTTTTGGTTTTACAGTTCCAAATACAGAAGCGGGAAAATCAAAAAACTCTGTACCACCAGTAATTGATGCGCCCGAAAGTGCGCCTAGCACACCTTCAAACATATAGCCTGCCATAGTGCTAATGACCTGTTTATCGTTACGCAAGGGCTGTGTAAACCTATTAATCATCTTTTCATCTGTTTGCATACCGGGAGGTATGTCTAAAACTCTAGAAGATTCTATTCTCCTTATAGCTGACTGCATTGCAGTGCCTAATCCATCACGCACACCTGTATCTATCGCTCCACCGATACCTCCCTTAATGTCAGTCAAATTTGGATGAAAAACATCATATTCACCCGGACCAATTTGACCCTTCATCATTGCAGGAACGGGGCTACCCTTTTCAGCCAAGCCTGCAGAAATTCTTTTTTGGTGAACAAATTTTCTAATCTGCTCATTTGTTATATCAAATGGCACCGCACTACCTGTCGATTTTATTTGCGTGTCTGTGCCTTCTGCTGAAACCAAACCGATTGCTTGCCCTGCACCTCTTCTGGGAGTAAAAGTGGCAACAGTACTATCGGCAACAACGGAAGCGGCTTTCTTCCCGGTTTGTGCTGCCTGACCCTGCGCTCTGATTCTTTGTAACATTTTGTCATCTTGTTTGATAGGGCCATTGCCATAAAAGTTTCTAGTACCAGAAACCTTACCACCAGCAGCATAACCTCTAGCGTTCATAGATGCCATATTGCTAGCGCCAATGTTCTTAACCGCCGACTTACGCATTACAAACTCGCCCGGCGTCAACATAGCAGGAACAGTATCAAAGTTTCCTTGACCGGGAACTAAACCCCCTTTGTTAAATCCTCTTGGCCCTCCACCCATGGCAAACTTACCAACAGCGGGCAATGCGAGTTGACCAAGTTTAAGAGAGAGCAAAGTTGTGAGCATAGGAAGAAGGGGCTCTAGAGATTCAGCTATTCTAATAAATGCCTCGGCTAATGCAATTGCTCCAGCAGCTAAAGATTTGAATGTTTTACCATCTACAAATGTACGAATAAGGGCGTCAAACTTTTCTTTGAGTTTTGTTACTTGATTTCCTAAACCCTGCTGTGCTTTAGCCGCGTCTTCAGCATTTTCCCCAGCTGCCGCGTTTGCAATAGCTAATGCCTCTGCCGTTGTACCATACTGTTTAAGTAAGGGAATAACTTTACCAATCTGCCTAAATCCACCAAGTTGTTCTACTATTTCAGCAAATCTATAGTCTCTTGGGTCTAACGAAGAAAGTCCAGCTTGTAATCTTTTAATAGCTTCAAGAGGACCAACAAACTTGCCGGTAGAGTCTTGCAGAACAATGCCTAGCTCTTTGAGTTGTTCTATTGTCTCTGTGCGTTGAATACGGGTAAATATAGTTCTAAAACCAACAGCGATAGTGTCTGCGCTTTCACGAGTTGTTGCACGAACAGATGTGAACAACGCCAACAGCTCATTGAGACTACCGCCCGCAGCCTCGAATACGCCCCCAGTTTTACGTATAACAGTGATAAGGTCGGCAGATTCAACAGCGAAGTTTTTAGACACAGCATTGATAGCATTTAAGGATTGCTCTAAGAATTTAACATCCCCACCGGCTCTTATGGCTTCGTTCCTAAACTGACGCAAAAGCGCTATTGCGCCTTCTGTGGTATCTTGAATACTATCAAATGTAGCTGCCAGATCTGTTTGAGCTAGTATCTTCAAAGACTTTGTAACTTTGTCGGCAGAAAAACCAGCCTGTAGCAAAGTTCTAGAGGCGCTTAATATCTCTTGAGATGAGACACCCATATTTGTGGCAATTTTCGTTACCTCTCTATTTAGCCCCTGAAGACTCTTTAAGCTCTTGCCAGTAACCTGAGAAATCTTAATCATCTCAGTCTCAAATTCAATAGCTTTTCGTGTAGCCTCGCCTATAGATCTAGCTATAGCTAGGAATGTACCAGTAGCGACCGTGATAGCTGCAAATCTTCTAGCTGCAGCTCCCAATGTTTTAACTAGGCCTCCAGCTGCATTATTTGCTGACTTCATCGAGGTGCTTGCAGACTGAGCGCTTTTGCTTAGATTCTGCATTTGTTTATTGGCTTGAGCCATACCAGTTGTTTGAACATTAGCCTGTATATTTGTATTGCCACGAGACAGCTGACTCCTAACCTGATTCAATACTTGATTGACATTAGTAGGAGCTTGAAGCTGTAATTGTGCTGTTAATACAAACTTGTCTGCCATTGTTCTCTCTCTGGTTTATATATTAAATAAGGGGTAGCAGATTACGCAAATGCATCGCTACCCCTTTTTTTATAGACTGTCCGAAATAGTATACACAAAATTATACTGTTTCTTCAGACTTTTTTGGTCTTCCTCGCTTTTTAGGAGCAGGAGTTTCTTCCTCAGATTCTGCAGTTTCTTCCGAGGCTTCTTCTGCAGTTTCTTCTTCTGCAACGGGGATATCAACAGGTTTGCCTTTATCGTCCAGAAATGGCTGAAAAGTTACTTTTGACTGTCCTTCTTTATCAACTTCTTCGCCTTTCCTGTTGACATAGACGGAATTTCCATCATCATCGTATTTGATGAATCTACCTTCTTTATCAATCAATCTTTCAACTCCATCATCATCAATGTCAATTAAATGACCATCAGAGTTAGTAAGTTGAAGATCTTCATTGGCAAAACCATAATTTACTAAAAACTGATTTTCTTTCAGATTTTTATCATAATCAGGGTCTAGATCATAAAGCATATTAGCAAGTTCAGAAGCTGCTTGAACTGCCCAAGGCTGAGCTGCGCTCTCCTCGTAAGAATCAATATCTGCAAAGACTCGATTTCTTCCATCTTCTTTCAAAATGCATTGAGCAAGAAGTGAAGTAAACCTAGCATTGTCTGCCTGTCCTTCTGCTGTATTTGAATCAAGTGCAGTTCTTTCTGCAATCAAAAGTCTAAACTCGCCTCTAGCCTGCTTCAGATCAAAGGCTGTATTCTTTGCTTCTACAAGAGGAATACCACCAGCGTCTAAGACTCCTTCGAGCTGCTGAATTTTTTCGACCAAGCGGTCATATTCAGCCTGCTTCTTTTCGTCCCAGATACCTTGATCTTTCATATAGTCTACTAACTTCTTCTTAAGTAAGGCGCCAGACTCAAGTGCCGATCTAAAGGTCTTGTTATATTCAACCTGAGAGTCTCTATACTCAACAGATGTGGGCTTTTTAACATATACCTTTACTTCATTTCCATCTTCATCTTTACCTTCCACTAGTCTAATATCACTCATTACTTCCTCCTTCTTCTATATTAGTTCGTTCCTTAACCGGCATTGTGACTGTATGTCTTTTCCAGCTAATGTCATAATTAGATATTTCAGCCTGTAGGTTTCTTATTTGAGTATTTCCTCGGTCTAATATTTCAGACCTAGCATCTTCAAAAATAGCCTTTAGCTGTTCCTGTTCTTGGGTTAGTTCTCCTTCGGAGCCTATACCCCATAGAAATCCAAACCCCTTTTCTAGACTATCTAAAGCGCCTATCATAGTTGTTTGAATTTTTTTCTTTGCGATTTGGTATAACCTATCGCGTGAAATCTCCTTGTATTTCTCATCTCGCTTTTTCTTTAAGCTTAGAGAAGTTTTAAGAAGATTTTGGTAATCATCCATATTACACCTTCTTTCTATTATTTTCCTCTTACATGTTGCACAAAATTTTGGCGTCTTAAGTTAGCATTTTCAAGCTGGATATCTGCAAAATCTCCTTGCTTAACGTGCTCACCTTCAGCTGCTTCAATTTGGTGCTCCCTAGTTCTAATTATCCCTCTGGCATGGGGGTCATTTATATCATATACATTTGTCGCTTCATTCTCATCTTGGGCCATAACAAAAATCTCACCGGAGTTTGCTATTTTCTGGTTCTTTATCAGACCTTGGACTTCTGACTTTTTCTTTTCTTTTTCTCGTTTTCTCTTTTGGAATATAAACCATCCGTCAAGACAGTCGTCATCCTGTATGACTTTCTCAGTTGGCGAATCTGGGTGCTCATATACATTATCATACATTTTAGAATAAGTGCATAAGCTAAGTTGATCTTTTGTGTACTCACATGACGGACGACCAAAGAGCGATGTGTCTTTACCGGAGTTCCACATGCTTCTCCATGAGTTGTTCCTAGCTATTTTCCTATACATAGCCGCTGTTATTGACTGTGCCCCATAATACGCTGCCATATCCATTATGGAGATGTGCTCCCAGTCATATCTCGTTCCATCAGGATAATAACATGTCTGTTCAAGAAGCCAGTTTACTCTAGATAATTCTGCTGCCCACTCGCACGTCACAGAATCGTAAACGGTTTTTTTGGACATAGCTCTGGCCCACATCTTTTCTAGATGTCTGATCTCTCTTTTTATTCTGAATAGATCTCGCTCTTTTGTAAAGTTTTGATAAGCTTCGAGCTTCTTGTCTTCTACTTTTTTTTCGTATTCTTTTGCTTGTTTATCATCTAGAGGTGTCCAAAGATCTTGCTCTACTAATATCTGTAGGACTTCTGGCTTTATATAATTGCCACGTTTGTATGCTAAATCGTATGCGTCATCATAAATTTCATAGGACTCATACATTAATTCTTTCGTTGGTTCATATATATATAGAACAAGGCCGTCACGCTTAAAGCGCAAGCGACCCTGTATAATTCTATATAAAGTTTTATCTATTTGAATGTCGTTCATTCATACCTTCCTAAAATCCCTAAAACGCTTGCCAATCCGATTTCCAAATATAATATATATTAAGATTGACTAACGCGCAAAACTACTAACTATAGTAGCCGTTACTATCTTTACCACCATGTACCTTCAAGTCATTGAAAGTAGAATAGGAATAAGTAATAGTAGCGTTTCCACCACCAGTGTCACCACCGGAGTAAGAAACTGAGGACAGTTTGTTTTGAGTACCTAAATCCAAAACAGTACCCGCACTGTCTTTGATAATAATGTTATGGTTAGAAAGGTTTGGATGTGATCCAGACACGTTAACCAAGTCACCACTAGTTGCAGTTACTTCAAATTCTGATGTAACTTCAAATGGGTAAGTTGCGTATCTAAAGTAAGGTCCAAATCTACCTAACTCAAGAATATTATCACGACCGAAGTCAGCACTTACGCTGATACTAGCAATATGTCTCGAAGTAGCCGATGATGATTGGGTAATAACTTCCGATGGAAGTGTCGAGCCGGCAACGTCAACATTAGTTCTTCTTACGAGACCAGAAGCTGGTGTATCAGAACCGCTAAGTCCCGTGTCTGGGTCTCCAAACGACGTAGCCGGATTTGCCACGCTGTCTGCTCTACCTGACCAGAATTTATCATTACCGACGAGAGTAACAGACTCTGTAGCGTTACCATCGACTGGGAATGTATAACTCACGGAGCTAACATACATACCTGAGCACATACAAACTTGAACTGGAGTTGCGTCAGCAACCGCAGATACCGAGTCTGCATAAACTGCAAGATAAACGTCACATCTGTTATTACCTGCAGATACGAGGTTAGTAGAAGCAACTGCTCCAGCAGCTGATGGGTAGATCAATGGCTCGCCATCAATAACCTTTTCTAACGTAACTTCAACGTCTGCAATCTCTTCGGAGTTTTGATAGATCTGAATCTGACCCATTTCGTAAGCTTGGTCAAGAGTAAAGTTTGTTGTAATACCAACAGACTGTATCCCTTTCATAAACTTACAAGTAGCGCTCGTTCCGCCAGTTGGGGTATGCCCCATCTTGCAGATAGCGACCGCTTGGCAAGCATAGAAAATTCTATTGTTAGCCATATTAATCTCCTTTTAGTTATATACGTATATAAAACTATCTTTTACCTCTGGCTTGGTATTTTTATATACACAAAAATTCATGAAAAGGGCTTATATTGCTTTAACTTCTGTGGAACATCTGACGGTTCCTATGTAGAGTTCTGGAGAAAGCTGGGTAATACCATCCGCTCTAGTGCTATTGATGAAACACCTTCTATAGCGGTGATTATCTACTAACTGCGGATAGAGACCGCTAGGTAAAGCATTTTCATTTATTTCACCCCTATAATTAAATGGGTAGACTCCTGAGATAGCCACATCATTTGTATCGAATAGCCATATAGTTCTATCATTTTGGAATCCTATTTGATCTATTAGATTGCTGCATTCCCAATGATTTTCAGCAATGACGTAGAATAATACGTCAGAATTTACATTTTGACCACCTCCTAATTGGAAGCCGTCAAAAGACTTTGACGATACAACGTCCACAGCAATCGCTGGAAGCTGCACTCTTGTCTGGCCTAGCTGCGCCCAGTTGCCAGAACCAAATTGAGTGAAGGTGGAATCGTCCACTCTAAAAGAGCGTTGCTGTATTTGCCTAAACCAAGGCACGCCTTCTGCAGGAATTACATTAACTCTTTTATGTGCATATTCTAGTTGTACTGTGCTAGTAGTAGATATAGCTGTATCAAATACAACTCTGCCCTCTGGGTAATTTATATGATATGGAGCTTGAACATTTCCCGTTGCCCTAAAAGTATTTTCGACAAAAACGCCTGAAATCCTAATAGGTTGTTCGACATTGGCTACTCCAGTTTCCCAAACCCAATTACTCCTATAGCCCTCCCAAACCTGACCATCATTATAGTTGGGGTCTTGAACAGGTCTTAACTTATGTTTATTGCCGCCATATAAGCCAGATTCAGGAATGTCTATATTGTAAAAATCTCCCTTATCTACGAGTCCCCAATCATAGAAGGTTATGAAGTTTTCTAATAATATATTTGAAAGGGTTGCATCTTGTGAGTTAGCAAAACCTCTTAAAGATTTATATGCTTCTGGCATGTCACTAACCTCTTAAAGTATTCATGATTAAAGTTCTAATCGGACCGTCTTGGGCTGCGATTGCTCTAGTTATAAAGTTATCAGCTTCGTTTCCAGAGTAATTAGGATTTACTTGGAAAGGTCTGATAGAGGGGTTTTTGCTCGTAGGAACCATTCTAGCTCCACCTGTCCTGCCGTATGGACCATATTGCACACCGAAGTTTACTATGATAATACTATCCCCTAGAGTCAACAGCCAGTCTAGCCAAGGTAGCACATCTCCATCTTCAGTTTCTGTCATGCCGACAGAAGATGTTCTGAGAAGGGTATAGTCTGTAGGTTGCAGTGTGATAGTTAAACCCCCAGCTAAATTCTTACCTCGGAGCCTAACTTTGGAATAATTAAACTGCAGTGAATTAGCTATCATGTCTGCTATCGCGGCAGCTGGATCATCCGGTATACCAAAGTCGAATCTCAAAACACCAGAAGAAACAGACTTCATTTCAGGGCAAGAAATAATAGTATCTCTAACCATTGTTCTCAGGGGTGACAATAATTTTTTGTAAGCAGAGGAAAAGTGTTTATCTGCCATACTCGCCAACTTCTTAAGTAATATAGCTTCAATCTGAGCATTGCTCTCTATTATTTCAATCCCGAAGTTCTTAACCATTATGTATTCCTCGTCCAGAATGTTACTGCATATTTTTCAGGGTTTTGCTTAAATCCTTGTGGATAGGCATCTCCGGCTCTGGTAAATCTCATGGTGTGGTAATTACTTATATTGCCATAAGTTTTAGGTATCAAATACTTAGCCTTGTCCATCTTGGGAAGGTCTGTCATTTTAGAGATAATTTGAATGGCACCTTCTGGAAGATTTATAGCAGCTCCAATATCTTTCCACTGCTTAGGTTCCCAATATATTCTAACATTAAGATCCTCTTCGGCTTCAATAGCCTTATAACCCTTCCCGTCACACTGCGGGCAGGGCATACCTCTGCTGAATGGATATGGACCACCAGACCTGTAAACGCTGACAGATCTGGTACGAGTGCCCATTGTATCCAAATAACAGTTAGGACACTGCTCTTTTTTCTCTGGGTAGACTAATGTAACAACTCGTTCAAATAGTGTAACAGCCTCATTGTAAACATTGAATACCCCTGTTGGTATTACGATGGCCATTATACAATCCTATAAGTAATATGTCCAGCTATATTTCCAGCAGAATTAGTAACCTGTAGTGCTTCTCCTACGGCGGTAATCATCAGTCCGTCACCTTCGCCATTAGCTGATGCTCCCCCATTTGCTGCACAGGCCATAGCTCCAGAAATAGCGGTTGTATTGGATTTGAATGTTACGCTAGATGCCGCATCCACAACAAACACATAACTCAAAACCTCAATTTGTCTTCCCGGTATAGCCGCGCGAAGAGACTGTGTTGCAGCTCCCGCAGTAATATCAGCGTATTCGGTAATCCCGTATCTCATCTCATCTGCTGGAAGTGCCGTTCTGTTGATGGCTGTGCTCACTACCCCTTGATCGAAAACTCCGGGACCAATAGTGAAAACAACTCCTCCTCTTTCGTTGAAGCCGCTTCCGCTTTTTATTTTTGCTGTAGTCATTTAATCTCTCCTTTATTAATTAATCGAACATAGTCCCTGAGCGACTACGTCCGTATTGGAACTGTCTATTAACAATAGCGCTACCCGGACTGTAAGGACCAAGGATCGCCTGACCGTGAAGGCTATTGGTGGCTTTGTATACCTGCATAAGCTCTTCGTATTTTTTACATAGATCATTATATAGAGTGTTAAGTGTAGTAGCGACACCTCTTAGGTCGATAGCTGACGGACCATCTCTTAGAGAGAGAGAATTAGCAGCCTCAGTTTTTACTTCACTTCCTAAAATTATGCAGGATGCCTGATAAGCTGTAAGCACGGTAAAGTCCGTATCCTTATTATCTATTGGATCTGGGCTTATCTCTTTGGTTGCGATGTCTACAGTGTATGTATAATTAAAATCTGCCTCGTCATTCACCTTGTAGGCGGCGACAGATATTATTTGTTCTAATCTAGCATCTGTGTATTTGGATGAATCAAGATCTCCAATTAACGTTCTAACAAATAGAACTAAATCTGTTGTCCAAGCCATGACGCTCTCCTTTATTATTAACTAAGGTTCTTATGAACCTCAAAGGTATGTATATCACTGCTGTATTCGGTTGTGGAGAAAACAACTTTACCCTGTATTCTCCAAGTTCCAGCAGAACCCAAATCTCCTGAAACAGTACTGTACTTAGCCTTTCCGTCAGTTCCACCACTAACAAGAGTGGCAGACTTCGTGAGGGTTGCGTCGTCAGGTCCCTGCAGATAAAATATTATCGAGTTGGCGGAACTGATGTCAACAACAGATCCGTCGTCTTTGAAGGTTAGCTGGAAAGTTGTTCCAATGTCCCCTACGCGTATCTCATTGGCTGCCATAATTACCTCTCAAATTCTCTAAATCTTTCTATACTAATATCTTTTTCACTAGTTCTAGTTATGGAAATATCACTAGCGAAGGCAGTATTTACTAAAACATCCCTCAGTGATGATCTAGTAATATTACTATTAAATTCTGCATCCGTATTGATATACACAATAAAATCCTCCGTTTCTAGTATTTCTACTACGGTTCTCGTTCCCGGAGGACTGACATCACTAAAAGGAAATGCACCTATAGATGAAAACCCAAACATGGCAGTCTCCTAAAAATCAACAAACAATAAAAACGCTGGACTAGTCACAATGCCTGACGCGGCATCAGGAGCTTGAAATTCAGCCCATGAAACCGTACAAGTGGAGCCAGCCCCCGAGCTGTCATTCGCAGTAAACCTTAATCTCAAATCTGTGTAATCAGATATATTGCCAGCCTCACCGGTTGTGAGGTTTATGGTGTAGGTTGCAAGGCTAGACGTTAAACTGCTATTAGTGTCCGTCTTCCTAACCGTACTTCCTTCAAGCAACTCTACTTTAAGTGACATAGCGTTTACTCCACTATCGTCACTGGCTCTATATTTTATTTTGTGATCGGCATTTCCATCAGGGTCGTCTATATCACTTAGACCAATAATACAGACGATATCACTAGCGCTACCATAGCCTTCGTCTGTAGCTTTTATGTAGTCGCTATCGCTAGCAGACGACTCATCTATGCTTGCGTATAGATTAGTATTACTATCAGACTGATTTAACCAGTCTCCATCTGATATATCTGCATCAGGTCTAGCGTACTGTGCCATTATTATGCCTCATCGTCATATATATTTATTGTATTTCTAGCCATCTATATGTTTATGGGTTAGGATCAGAGATATTGACCGAAGTATCAAGGCCTGAAACAGAAGCTTCTCTAGCTTGTTTTACTTCCCAAGCGTCTACATG
>CEUO01040843.1_pt1 | contig 74548 bp, 64 predicted proteins | sample 531391 | NCBI WGS metagenome assembly CEUO01 (sample SAMEA2622799, study PRJEB7988) | marine metagenome | isolation source: saline water (ENVO:00002010), including
AGTAAGCGATATGCGTGGTATTCCAATAATGAAAAAGACAGGATACCCTGTGTGCATTGATGCCACCCATAGTGTTCAACAACCAGGCGGCCAAGGTACCTCATCAGGAGGACAAAGAGAATTTGTGCCAACCATTGCAACCGCGGCAGTCAGTCTAGGAGTAGCGGCAGTATTCATAGAGACCCATCCGGATCCAGACAATGCTCCGTCTGACGGACCCAACATGATACCAATCAAAAACTTGAAATCTTTACTGGCAGGCCTTATAATGTTTGATAATGTTGCCAAAAAGATACACTGAACAATTAGCAGATAACTATGTCATTATTAAAGTAAATGATAGAGCATGGGACAGAGCAGTCGGTGTAGATAACCTAGATCCTGGTATGGGTTTGGATATAAATTTCCATAAACAAAACATTTCAGGTTTGTTGGAAACTTGGCGGAAAACATATAACCAAAAAAAAGTTTTCAAATCAGCAGTGACATATATGGGGAATTGTGTTATACTAGAATTTATAGATGATAAGACTGCGACTTTTTTCCGAATGACTTGGGATCAAGCGGAGGGATACCCTATTGTATGAAAGCATGGTATGGCATAAAAGAATTACACGTGGAACCAACAAGTAGATGTAATGCTGGTTGTCCAATGTGTGCGAGAAATGTGTATGGCAAATCTATCAATCCTTATATTTCTTTGCAAAGTATGTCATTGTCAGATTTTCAAAAATATATTACACCTCCCATATTGTTCCAAATGGAAAAAATATTCTTTTGTGGCAATGTAGGAGATCCTGCATTGACTCTTGAACTGCAAGAGATTTGTACTTACATAAAAGCAGTCAATCCAGATTGTGTGTTAGGTATCAACACAAATGGCGGTGTTCGCAAACCAGAATGGTGGAGACGTCTTGGAGAAATATTTGAAGGCCCACTTGATTATGTTGTATTCAGTATTGACGGATTGGAAGATACAAATCATTTGTACAGACGTAATGTTCAATGGAAAAAACTTGTTGAAAATGTTGAAGCATACATATCAACAGGCGCCAGTGCTCAATGGGACACATTATTGTTTGAACATAACAAACATCAGATTGCAAGAATGAAAGAACTTGCTTATGAAAAAGGATTTACATGGTTCAGAGTCAAAGAAACAGATAGATGGGATACCTATACAGAAATAAAAAATATAAGACCAGTTACACCATATGTAAAACCTAACTATTTGAATGTAGAAATTGACTGTGAAAAAGATAGAGACAGTAGTGTATTTTTAGATTATACTGGAAAAATTTGGCCTTGTTGTCATATGGCAGAAGCATATCTCAACAAAATTGGATATGAATTACATACAGATTTGAGAAAACATAATAATTTGGAACTGTTTGATAATTATGATGTTAAAATAAAAAACAACGATCCTTTCTTTATTTGTCAAAGAGCATGTGGCAAAACTATGAGCAAAAGAGATCAATGGAAAGAAGAAGTACAATTGAGATGAGTAAATTTTTAGATCTTAAAAGCACATTAAGAGCAGTTGATCTGCGTGACAAACAGTTTTATGATAAAATGAGTAATGAAGACAAAAAGAAATATTCGCCATATATGTTGATGCGGTATACCGCAAGTGTCAAAGGCGATCAATTTTACACAGAACATTATATTGAAACCGTGAATGAATGTGTAAACAAAAATTTATGGACGCTGAGTAAAAATCATCAAAAGTTATTATGGATGTTGACTAGCATGTGTGGTGTGCTCAAAGTAATGTTCCATCCGTGGATAGCAGGTCCAAAAAAAGAAGCAAAAAACAAACAAGAAAAAATGTTGCGTGAATTGTATCCAAACAAGAAACTAGATGAAATACAACTCATGCTCCAAATAAATGATAAAAAAGAATTAAAACAATTGGCAAAAGATTACGGCTATGACGACAAGCAACTTAAAGACTGGTTCTAAATACACTTGCAAATACTGTGGAAGGCAGTTTACTAGAGAAAAGACTCTGGCTGTGCATCTGTGTGAGCCAAAACGTAGAATGCAACAACAACATGAAAAATGGGTGCAGGTTGGATACGCAACATATCAAAGATTCTATTCATTAACACAAGGCAACGGTGATGAAAAAACATATGAACACTTTGCCAAGAGTGCTTATTACAATGCATTTGTCAAATTTGGTAAACATCTGTTGGATATCAATCCGGTAAGGCCAGATTTGTTTATAGATTATGTGATCAAAAAACAAGTCAAATTAGACTGGTGGTGTAGAGATAAAATATATCAAGAATTTCTTGCACATCAAATTTTATTTGAAGATGCTCAAGCAGGCATGGAACGCACAATAAAAACAATGAGAGACTGGGCAGAACAAGAAGATGCAGAGTTTAATCATTTTTTTGAATATGTAAATTTAAACAGAGCAGTACACATGATACAAACAGGAAAAATATCTCCATGGGTTTTATTTTCATGCAAGACTGGCAAAAAACTTTTGAATGAACTTAATGATGAACAAATTAAAATAATCAGTGACACAATAAATCCTGCACATTGGAAAGCAAGATTTAAGAAACAACCAGATGATTATGCATTTGTGAAAGAAGTATTAGTACAGGCAGGTATAGAATGAAACGTGGTGATATTGATATAGATTTTGCTGATAGAGATATAATTTTAGAAAAGTTGCGACATCATGCCGCTACAATTATAACTGACAAGGACCAGAACAAACATAAGACAGGCGTGTATTTTCAAGACATTCCAACAGATCCATTCACAAAAAGATCTAGCATTGATTACAAAGAAGCAGAAGCAAGAGGATACTACAAGATTGATATGTTAAATGTTAGTATATACAAGGATATCAAAGATGGCCAACATTTGAATAGGCTGATGGCTAAAGAGCCAGACTGGACCTTGCTGGAAAATAAAGAAATTGTGGATGAGTTGTTTCATTTGAATGGCCATTTTGATGTAGTTAGCAAACTAAAACCAAAAAGTATAGAACAATTGGCGGCTGTGTTGGCAATAATCCGTCCTGCAAAAAAATACTTGATGAATAGTGATTGGGCAAAAATTGAAAAAGAAGTCTGGGTCAAGCCAAAAGATGACAGTTATTTTTTCAAAAAGGCCCACGCATATGGTTATGCTCATGCCATTGTTTTACAAATGAATTTGTTAGTCGACCTTACGAACTAATTGAAGTGTGCGTCTTTTGACACGTTTTTTAGCAACATTATCCAAACTTGTTACAGGGCCAAATAATATTGTTACATCTTTTGTAGCCATAGTCTTTAGAAATGGCTTAAATTGCTTAAATTCCTTGCCTATAAAGATGTTTATTGGTATTATTCTGTTGGATTCCCACCACCAAGAATCAGCCAGTTCAAGCAATTTGTTCTTCAAATCAGGGGTTGGAAGGTCCTCGTAATCATAAAATGACGTCACTACTGCATTTTGATTCTGCAGAACACCAATATAATCCTTGCCGGAAAAAGTAAGTCCTGTTAAGTAAGGACAATTTTTTGCTAGTTCTTCGTATGTTTTATCCATCAATAAATACTTTAAAATTAGGTTAAATAATTATGTTAAAGCAATCTTTGTACTTATATGACAATAATGTCACTGTATATTTTAGTCCTGAGACTGGCGGATTTACTACTAACAGGAGTGTTAAAGTGTATGATCGCAAATTAAATTTTTTCAAAGGAATAGACAATACTGTTCTGTTCTCTTTCAAGAATGATGATCAAAAACCTGTTGGTATAACAGGTAAGACAATATTCTTTAATTTGATGGATCCTGAAAATAAAACTACTGCGATTCAAAAACAAATGACGGTGAAGGACGGAATCAAGGGTATAGCACAACTTAAGATTGCAGAAAATGATTTGCTTGATCATCCTGCTAAATTTTACACATATTCAGTGCATATCAAAGATGAGGAAGACAATGAATTACCTGTGTATTCGGACACTCAATACATGCCAGGTGGGACTGCTGAAGTTATGGAAAACATTTACCCTGAATTCAAACCTAGCACAGAGATATCATCATTCACAAAGAGAAGCACACAACTTATCAGTAGCACAGTAGATGCGGCTCCTGAAATAAATTCCAACAATGCCCTACACAGTATTGCGGTATACACAACTGACTTTACAGGCAGATTAGAAATATTTGGCACAATGGATGCCTCAGCCAGTCTTGCAACAGATGCTCTACAGGTTGGAGATTCTGACAAATACAAAAACTTTTTCGTTATCACACCAGACGGAGAATCAAATCCCTTTGTTGATTTTTCATCAAGCACAGGGGTAACACATATTAAATTTACTGGTGTGTACAAAAGAGTTGCATTTCAAGTATCAAACGGATCAGATTCATCAACAACTATAACCAGTGGATTATTAGACACAATTGGTATTACACCAGGCACGTTTACAGGAAGTGTTACTTCCACAGAAGACAATCCTAGTTTGACAGTAGGTCAAACATTCAGGATAAACTTTATACAATCAGATGGAAAACTAAACACAAACACAGTTACTTCAACTGGCACAACACTTACACAATTGATCACTGATATCAACAACTTATCAATTAGTGATATAACTGCGTCTGCAAGTGGAAATAATATTAAACTTACCAAAGCAGATGGCGGCAGTTTTATAATTGCTCAAACAGGTGTTGACAAAATATTGTACAGATCATAGACTTTGACAAATACATAAATCCAAGTTATAATACAGTATGACAAATGCTATTCATACAGCATTGGTGCAGGCTTTGCCGGCAAAACGTAAACAAAGAAGTGATGGCTGGACAAGTTTGAGTGGGCCTTGTTGTGTACCTATGGGAGAATCACGGCCAGACAGAAGAAGCCGGGGTGGATACAAGACCACACCAGAAGGTGGTTTTCAATGGCATTGTTTTAACTGTGGATTCAAAGCAAATTTTACTCCTGGATATCAATTGAATTACAAGATGAAACAGTTTATGCGATGGCTAGGCATGGATCAATATACAATACAAAAATTAGGTATCGAAGCCATGCGACTACAACAGGCAGACGCACAGGTAGTACAAAAACCTGTGTTGAACATTGTGCCTAAGAAGTTACCAGGTGATGCAAAACCAATAGCAGAGTGGTCGACCGGCGATATGACTGACCCTTATCTGCTCAAGGTGATGGAGTATATTCAAACACGTGGCTTGTATCTGGATGACTATGATTGGCATTGGTCATCGGATGAACAATGGCGTGATAGATTGATTATTCCATTTTATTGGAAAAACCAAATTGTTGGTTCGACAGCCAGATCAGTGTTTCCAACTGAATACAAATACATCATGGATTCACAAAAAGGTTATGTGTTTAATTTGGACAAACAAGACTGGAATCGGAAATTTGTAATTGTTACTGAAGGGCCAATTGACGCCATTATGATGGAGGGAGTGTCAGTATTAGGATCCACTGTGAATGACCTACAAAAAGACCTTATTAACAGTTTAAATCGCCAAGTAATTGTGGTTCCTGATAGAGATGAGGCAGGCACAAAATTAATTGAACAAGCCAAACAGTTTGGTTGGAATGTGGCATTTCCAGATTGGTCCGATAACATCAAAGACATAGGTGATGCTGTAAAACATTATGGAAAATTAATGACCCTTAGAATGATACTTGCATCTGTTGAAAGAACTGCATTGAAAATCGATCTTGTAAAAGACATGTGGTTGCAATGAAAATCCATATTGATATACCATTAGAACAAAACAAATACCAAAATGCTAGAAGAATATGTTGTCCGAACATACTAGAAAAGGAATTTGCTGATTCCTGTTTGGCAGAAATAAAACAATTAGATTTGCCATTACTGAATCATCCCAGCAGTAAAAATCCATATGAAGTTGTGAATGAACAATTTGCATGGCGTTTTCACAAAACAAATAAGATTGATAATTATGGACCAAATTTACAGATACTATTGGAGTTTATAAAAACCGAATTGTCAAAATACGCCTATAAGATTACAGACAAACCAGTAGAATTTCATGGCAATCCACAAGTCACTAGATACAACTATGATTGCTTTTTGTCACCGCATTCTGATAATGTAGGCTGGAGAAGTCTTGCATACTATTTTTATTTTAATGATGACTGGCAGGTAGACTGGGGCGGAAACACTATGTTTGTTGAAGATGACAAAATTGTTGATACATTTGTACCATATCACAATTCATTTTGTTTGTTTGATGTCGAAGTCCCGACTAGACATTTTGTTACGCCGGTTGCTAAATGGGCCAAGTCTGATCGTTATGCATTAGGTGGTTGGCTGTCAGTGGCCGATCCAGACTTATTGGACTGACACATCATTACTGTAACTAGTATATCCATTTTCTTTTATCACATTCAATGTATTGTTGACTCGTCCTTGCAGTTCATCTTTGTGTGATATTAAGAAAATATTTTTGTTACGTTCTCTAGCCATTTGTTTTAATATTCCTAGTGCAGATTCAACACCACTTGCATCTAGTCCATTGTCAATCAACTCATCAACAAACAACAAATTGACAGGAGTATATAAACTCTCCCACACATCGCGGAAACTCCAACTCAAACTTAATATAAGTCTGTTGCGTTCACCTCTGCTCAAGTTATCAAAGTCAAGATCTCTACCAAGTTCTTGTATTTCAACTGTCAAATCATTTAGGAACTTGACTGTGTGTGGCAATCCAATTCTTTGTAGATATTGTGCCAGTCTTTGATTTAAGAATGCAAGATTCTGATCAATAATTCTTTTTCTAATAAATGAATCTTTGCTGGTCAAAAGTTTGTACAAAAATTCTTGATGATCTTTCAATTTGGATATTTGATTTAGTTTTTCCCAACTCACTTCTTGTATTGCCTCATTCTTCAAATCTTCAATCTGTGCTGTGTATGGATCGTCCTCCATTGCTTTGTCTTCTAATTGTTGTTTGAGATGTGCCATTGTGCTTTTGTGATTGTATGCCTGTTCAGCAGAATCATAATATGTGTCAGGCTTCATAACTACATCGCCAATATTATCAATTTTATTTTGCACTTTGCCCATGTCATACGTGACTTGTTCTTGATATTTCATTGCGTCATCATGTTGATGTTGTAATTCTGTCAGTAGTGCTTGATGTTTATGATCATGCAATTCCTGTTCACAAGTTGGACACTTTGCTTCTTTGGCATAATCAAGATCTTTATCAATCTTAGACACTTCTTTTTGATTTCTTTCCAATGCCTGTTCTAGTGTAAGCATTTCTCTTTTGTATCTTTGTAGTGCAGTTGAATTTTCATTCCATTGTTCTAGTTGTTTGTGCAACTTTATTTCTGTTTCTATGTCAACTTGTTCAAGTTCAGCAATGGCTCCATCTAATTTAACAACATCTTTGTCTCTTTGTTCATGCCAAAGTTTTTTTCTAGTTTCTAATGACACTATTGTTTCTTGTATTTTTGCGTTGCTTTTTTCTGCGGCATCTATTTGATATTCTTCTTGTGCCATTAATGCTTTTGAATCTTTTATTTGTGTTTTTAGTGTTTCTGCTTTTTCGCTGAGTAAAGTTACACCTAATAACTGTTCAATGATTTCGCGTTGATCATTTGCTTTCATGCTTAAGAAAGGTTCAGTATAAGTGTTTAAGGCAACCACATGTTTGAACATTAGGTGACTCATACCTAACAGTTTGTTAATCGCATCTTGTGTTTCTCGACTGTCGCCCTGTGCTTCATCAACAATTTCTTGCTCCTGATCATTTACATAAAACTTTAGCACATTTGGTTTACGTCCACGTTCTATTTTGTATGCATTGCCCAGGCAATCAAACTCAAGTGTGACCAACATTGCTTTGCCATTTGTTTTGTTGATAAGATTATCACGTCTTATGTTGGTTAATGGATCTCCGAAAAGACCATAACTCAATGCATTAACAATAGTGGTTTTGCCTGTGCCATTTCTTGCACCAGTATCATCTCCTCCAAGGTCTAAGTTTTGACCTAACACCAAAGTAAGGAAAGATTTATCAAATTTGACAGCCTGTGTAGAATTACCTACACTCATAAAATTTTTTACTGTAAGAGTCTTGATTGTAAACATTATAAGTCTCTGTAAATCTCTCTTAATACTGCTTTGTCATAGTTTTCAGAATCTATTGTGTCTAATTGACCATACACAATTTGATCAACACTTTCAAATTTTATTTCCGCACCAACCATTGTACTGTCTTCACCTACCATTTCAGACTGTAACAATGCTATTTCTCGCAGATCAAATTGTTTCATAAATGTTTCTTTGATAAAATTTGCTTCTTCATACGTTATGTCAACATCTAGTTTTAGTCTGACATACATTTTGTTTGAAAAATATTTGCTTGGATCATCTAACACTTCAGACAAATTGTAAACTCTATATTTCGGACAGTCTTTCCAATCTATAAATTGAGGATACTCGTCCCACTCTAAGATCATCATGCCTCGTTTGTCATCGTCTGCATCTGCGTAGGTGTGTGGGAAAGCATTGCCCATGTATGTTACATTTCCATTAATTTGCCTTTTGTGAAAGTGTCCGGAAAAAACATTTTCGATTCCTGTAAAATCTTCATATTGTATTCCATTTGTGTCTGGCATACGCACCATCGCATTCATTAAAAAGTTTGGCAGTTCGAAATGTCCAAACATGTACTTGCATTTCATTTGACTGACTTTTTTGTGTTCATCTCCTACCAACCATGGCACAATACTAACATTGCCTTTTGTGACTGGTTCATTCACCAAAGTAAGATTTGGAATGTTTCTACCAAACACAACAGAGTTTACAGTCCTGTTTTCTTTGTAGTAAAGATCATGATTACCAAGTATAAAATATGTGTGTTCAAATGCTTCTGCAACTTTTTCCAAATTTTTTAATGAGTGTGCCATTGTGTCTACATTAAGTGCTGATCGATGATGATGCCAGTCACCTAGGAATATACAAGTTTCGCAATTATTTTCCTTTGCTGTCACAAGAAACCAATCAATGAAATCATCACAATCTTGATTGAATATTTTTGAATTACTTTTGTTTCCGAAATGTATGTCCGTGAAACACGCGACTTTTTTAAACAGATTATCCATACGTCTATACAAGTATAACAAAAAACATAAATCAGGTCAACTTACTTTGATTTCTTTTTTGCTGTCTTCTTCTTGGTTGTTTTTTTCTTTGTAGTTTTTTTAGCAACAGTTTTTTTGACTGTGGTAGTTTTTGTTTTCGGGCGTCTACCAAACATCATTTTTCCTTCTAAAGGTTTACGTTTTTTTAACTTTGGTTGTTTTGTATATGGCAACATTGTTTTTGGATTGATACTGATGACCTGTCCATTTTTTGGTTCATCATCTAAAACATCTTTTATTTTTTGTTCATTTGCCAATTGTCTTGTATAACTTGGATTTAGATCATTTATTTCTAATATGTCATCACGGATATTTTGATTACGTTTTTCTATGTTTAACACTCTAGTGAATGAATTAGTTATTGCCGCTGTGTAGTATGCAAATGGATTCTCAGATTTGGATTCGTCAAACTGCAAACCAATCTGTGATAATTGCAATAATGCTTGAGATTGCATTTCATCATTGTATGTGTATCCACGCCAGTTCCCTCTGGTGCCATAACGTCTGCATAACATCATGTACATTTTGGCCAGTTCATTTGTGATTCTGCCATGTTCAATATTGAAGTGTCCATTACGCAATCCACCTTCCCAGTGACTTTTGCCTACACATTTAAGTTCGTCTTTGTCATTATAAATGAAATGTTGAAATGGAGGAAAAGGCAGTTTTACTCTGTGATCCGCAACAGTTTTTGGATTTTTTTTGCGTGAAGAATCCAGAGGCACGTGATCAAATGTCATCACACGAAACACAAGATCAGTTTTTTCAATTTTCTTCCAATTGATTTCAAATTCTGCTTGTTTTACTTTCTTACCTTCTGATTTTGCTTCAATATAATTTTGATTAGCAAGTCTTTTGGCTTGATTACGTTTTGCTTGAGCAACTGTTCTTACATTAATTTTGTCCAGACTAGGCAAAATTATATCATATGTTGCGTATTTGTCGTCTATGTATGAACAATATGAGTTTTTCGATAGAGCGATTTGTTTCAACAAGTCTTTGTTGTTTAGATATTTTGTCCTCGCCATACTATAATTATAATATACCCATATAATAAAAAGCAATAAATATCTTTATATATCTAGGAAAAAAATGGGAATAATAAATTCAATAGGAAAAGTTTTTAATAGTGTTGCTAGTTCGCCCCTAGGCAACGCTTTATTGACGTCTGCAAGTAGGAGATTAAGTGCATCAGGTTTACCTTTTGGCGGCTTGTTTGGATCACAAGATCAAAATTTTGCTATCAATAGTTTTGACAGACAGGGCGATGAAACAGATTGGAGAGTAAAATTAACTCTTGGCGGTGCACAAAATAATCCACTTGCAACAGAAATGTCACAAGCAGTTCTACAACCATTGGCAGAATTTGGTGGTGTTGTGTTTCCGATAACTCCCACTATACTGGTACAACATGTTGCACATTATAACGCTCAAGGTTTAGTTCATACAAATTATCCTTATTATGCGTATCAAAACTCTGAAACAATGGCAATAAACATCAATGGCACTTTGCCTGTGTCTAATGAAGAAGAAGGCAAATATTGGATTGCCACTGTGCATTTTTTAAGAACAGCAACAAAAATGTTTTATGGTGGCGGTGATGCAGTAAGAGGATCACCTCCTCCAATATTGCGACTTAACGGATATGGTGACTATGTATTCCCAAATGTTCCTGTCGTTATTACGAACTTTACTGTTGAACTTGGAGAGGATACTGATTACATTCCTGTAGAAGTGTCGGGCACAAACACATCTTTTGCAAATGCAAACACACTAATTCAAAATCCCATACGAGGTGGAGCCAGACGTGCAAAAGCAAAATTAGCCAGTCAGTTGAATCAAAGGACAGGAAAAAATATAACAAGGGTACCTATGGTTTCAAATTTAAACGTACAATGTCAACCAATGTACTCACGTAATGAGATTACAAATAATTTTAATTTGAAAAAATTTGCTAGTGGCGGCAATATAAAAGATGGATTTATTTAATGGCTGAATATTCAAACACATCACCTTACAGCAAGACATCTCAAAATGATATAACTTTGGGCATCTGGCAACCAAGATATTTTCCGCCGTTGGAAGATGACATATATTATGAAATAGATTCATGGTATGACAAAAGACCAGATCTTTTGAGTGCAGACTTGTATGGCACACCTAAACTATGGTGGTGTTTTGCACAACGCAATCCTGATGTGCTGATAGATCCTGTGTATGGATTTGAAGCAGGCAAAAGAATTTATCTTCCTAAACTTACAACACTACAGGAATTTTTGGAGATATAAATGAGACCTAACATTGGAGCAATTTCATCAGGTATAAAATTAGGAAAAAAATTGACTGGCGCAGTAGCAGGCGCAAAGTCATTGACAGGAGGTGTGCCAAAATTTGGTCTTGGGGCCGCTTTTCAAAAACTTGAACACATTGCTTCGCAGGCACTGACAACTGTTTACAATGGTGTGCAAGGAATAACTGTAGGTGATGATACTGCTGGACTGACTACACCTACTCAAACCAGTGGACTTGCACCAACGGATACAGGCGGAGGTTTTGCAAGTCTTGGCGATGCAATAAACATGGTCAAGGCTGTACAATCAGGTAACATAGGAGGTGCAATTGGTGCTCTGTCAGCCGCAGGTGGTCCTAATCTTAATCCAGTCAGTGATGCTGTTGGTGATCTTACTAACAGCAATGGATTTAATGTTTTAAGTGAAGTCACTGGCGTCAACTTGGGCGGACTGCCAGGTGCCGGCAATGGTGGCGGTGCAAGTGTTACTCCAACATTCAGTCAACCAAACTACAAAGGATCTTCAGGAGCAGTAAACTTTTTCGATGCCAAAGAATCTATAGAAGGAGTGTCAGTGCAGGATCCTGCTAGGATAATGTCCAGTACTGAATCAAAGGCACGAGATTTATATAGAAACCGTATCGGAAGTAATTATAAAGTTTAGTCATGGTAACGGAAAATATTCTTCATAATTTTAGAGGCTACACTTACACAATCTCATTAAAAGCATTGGGCCAATTGGAATACAATAGAGCATACAGATCAGGCTTTAATTTGCAGAATCATGTTGTGCTTAAAACTGCTGGAACAGGTGGAAATTCCAAACGTGTTGGAGGGGCAACCAACCTAGATTATGTTGTAAATCGATTAGAGATTGATTCAATAATGGCATACAACAGGAAGACAAGGACAAGCAATACAACAAAAGGATCAATGGAAATTTTCGAACCATTCAGTATGGTTTTTCTCGAGGATCTTCAAGCGGCGGCAAGATCAGCAGGTTTTGGCACAAACTATCTACAAGCGCCTTATTTGATAAGCATACATTTTCAACCGAGCACTGATCACAATTTTAAAAATGATGCTAATTCTGGAGCATCAAGTGATCTTATTAAACATATACCAATCAAAATAGTTGCCTGTGATTTTGAAGTTAATGCAAGTGGGGCTACTTATGATTTATCTTTTATTCCTTATAATGCAATGGCAACGATGGACAGCATTGCCTACAGTAAAATTGCAAACACAGTGAACATGTCCAAATTAGGTGAACTAAAAGATTTTGCCGATAGATTGACTGCACACGAGTCAGAGTATGCTACAAAAGAAAATATTCAAACTCCTAACGTATATGAAATACAAATGAATGAAGATCTTGTGAATGTACCAATGGGATTTGTGGCAACATCTTTAGACAATCCGAAAGTGCAAAGTATCAAAGCGCCAGTTGCCAAACCAGCAAATCCAAATCTACGAGAAGGAACAATAGAAACCACTGAAAGAGATAATTTTACGCAATCAGAAATAAATCAATTAGAAAGTGAAGCACAACTAATTGAACAAAGAATGTCATCATCTAAGGCAGATCAAGCATTATTTCCAAACGAAATAGAACTTAGAAAAGAAGTAGATGGCCAAGAAAAAATACTGTCAAGACCAATAACCAAAACTGGTGATACTGCATTTGATCCTAAAACTGATTATTCAGTTGCAACTAGGGGTATGAAATTTCAGCGTGGTGAAGATATTTTAGGTATTTTAGACAAGGTGATGCTCAATTCTGAGTATTGCACAAAAATATTTGAAGAAGATGCCAAAGGAAATAAATTTGTACGAGATGGAGCAATAACCAACGGTAAAGTTGATTGGTATCAAATTGTTCCACAGATTGAAATAATTAGACCAGAGAATGGAGGCAACTCCCCAGCATATAAAGTAAAATACATGATACACAAATCAACAATTGATGCAAATTTATTGATTACTGACACCCATGCGAATATTAATGGTTATGATATTACAAGGACATATGATTATTTGTACACAGGAAAAAATGATGATATTATTGACTTTAGAATAAAATACAATGCATTATTTTATCAGGCCGCACAAATGTACGCTAATCAGGCAAAAGCAGAAAATAAAGACAAACCGCAAGGCGGTGGGATAGGTCCGCGGTCTAGTGCTCTAGCAAATTTTTTTACACTTGTGACAGACAATTTATTTGTTGATGGCAAAGGCAAAATTGCTATGCAAGGTTTTAACAGAGAAGAAGTTAATCCTGTGGTTATCAAACCGGCAGATGATGTTAAAGATGATCCAATTGACAATAGCAGTAAAAATGTAATTCGTGCAAAGCATTTGGCTGACATACTTGCCGATCCTGCCGCTGATTTGATCGAGTTGGATCTTGCAATAATAGGTGATCCAGTTTACATTTTAACCAAAGAATATTTCAATGATGGTCAAAAAATGGGGCAACAGTTTGTGCAGAATGAAACTGATTTGGGTAGCACAGATGGAATGGTATATGTCAACGTGAATTTCAAACAGCCAGCACGTGGAGATATTGATCAAGCAAAAGGATATACGCCTGTGACCAAAAAAGCAGTCTTTAGTGGTGTGTACAGATTATTACAGGTAAGCAATGTGTTTGAAAACGGACTGTTCACACAATCTTTACAGGGTGTCCGTGTCAAAAATCAAAATTCTCAAGCCACAGGTGTGTCTGTCAGTGATATATTCAGAACTGTGAAAAAAGTATTCAGCAGTGATGCCAGTGAGGAAAAGGCTGTGAAAGGTTACATACCTAAGTATGTTGCACCAAGATAGGAAGATAAATTATGCCGATTGATTCGAGATCAAGATTAGGACCAAATGCAAATTTGAAAAAAGACATGGATGCACCAAACAATGCAGGTCCATACATTGGTATAGTAAAAGAAATTAACGATCCACAACGCATGGGAAATATTTTAGTGTACATTCCTTCATTGTCAGGACCTGATCAGGACAACATCAACAATTACCTATCATGCAGATATGCGTCACCTTTTTGGGGACAAACACCTTTGCGATATAATAATGACTCAGAAGACTTTAAAGATACACAAAAATCATATGGTATGTGGTTTCCAACTGTGGATATTGACACCAGAGTATTAGTCACTTTTGCAGATGGCAATATGAATAATGCATATTGGTTCGCAGTGATTCCAGATCAACAAATTAACAATATGGTACCTGGTGGTGGATTTTCTGATGTTGGCAATGTGACGGGTGGTGATGAATTTGAAGGTGCCACACTACTACCAACAGGCGAAATAAACAAGAGTAATCCAAACAATCCAAATTACACTGGCACAACAAAACCAACAAACAAAGTTTTTTCAAATTCACTGGTGATATCAGGTCTGTTAGCAGACAACGTAAGAGGCACTACCACATCATCTGCAAGGCGAGAGTCACCCAGTCAAGCATTTGGAATAGCCACACCAGGTCCATTAGCACAAGATGGCCAAAAAGTAGCAAAAAAGGGAAGTCAAGCAACCAATCCACACGGTGACGGACAGAATTCAAGACTTGGAGGACATCAATTCATAATGGATGATGGTGAAGTGGTGCCTGGCGGAGTAGGAACCGGTGACAAACCCACTAATGAAATGATCAAACTAAGAACAAGAAGTGGAAACCAAATTTTGCTACATGACACAGAAGACATTGTGTACATATCAAACTCAACTGGAAAAGCATGGATTGAATTATCACGGGACGGAAAAATTGATATATTTGGATCAGACAGTATCAGTGTTAGATCTGCTGTTGACATGAATTTCTTTGCAGACAGAGATTTTAATTTAGAAGCAGGCAGAAATGTAAACATCAAAGCAACTGGAATAGTAAGTGGCAAAGACAACATCACAGGAAGAGTGCGTATTGAAAGTGCTGTACAAAGGAAAGACAAATTCCTTGTGGATCAGCCAGATAATTCAAGCAGTGGTAATGTTGAAATACTTTCTTTCAACAACACAAAAATTAATGCTGACCGAGGAGAAATACATATTAGAACCAATCAGGTTGGTACAGGTGATTCGAGAGAAGATGGTAACAAAGAAATTATTAAACGTAAAGGAATTAAAATTACAGCAACTGGTGACATAGACATACTTGCAGGAAATGAAGCAAACACAGGTGATACTTTAACAAGTAATGTCAACATAGAAGCATTAGATGATCTTAATATTATAGCACGTGGCGATACGCAGATATTTTCTGCAGACAAAATTAATGTTGAAACACAATCCAAATTTGAATTGTATGCAGATGATGACATTAACATTGAAGCAAAAAAGACCGACAACAAAACAATATCATTATTAGCACATCAAGTGGGTATAAGAGCAGATCAAGACCTTTCAATGTTTGGTGGTAGAGATGTAAATGTCGTGGCGGCAACAGATTATAATGCCTTTGCAGGAACAGACTACAATGTTGATGTAGGTGGTATTATTGATTTACAAGGTGGCAGTAATACTGCATCAAGTGTGCTTACAGTGGCAGGAGGTGCTGTGGCTTCAGATTCATTCTTGGATGGCACAAACGATATTGTGTTTCCAAAAAATTCTGTGTACAAAGATGAGTCAGATGGAGATTCAACAGCATTGTCATTAGTTACTCCTGCCAAAAATGCTGATCCAATTGACGGTCTTACAACACACATTCTGCCAGATGCATTGCCCAACGATCCGGAAACAGGCAAAGCGATTGATTATCCATATCAAAAGGCAGACGGTGCTGTACAGGCAAGAGTTGACAGTGGTGGCAATTTAATAATTGTGTCAGTGTCTAAACGTGTGCCTACTCATGAACCATATCAACAGCATGAAAACTCAGACCGAGCAAGATTTAGTAGAGAGTCTACAGACAGAGAAGGCAATGAATCAAGCACAGGTGGTAAGACAGCACCATACAGTGGAGGTGGCGGTGCGACCGCCGGCGGAGATACTGCTGATGTAGGTACAGGCAATGTGAAACCTGGATTTTCCAAACCAAGCATTGGAGCAGTAAGTGGAGTTAAAAAACCATCTTGGAAAAATTTCCAATCGAAAGGTTTGGGCAAAAGTAAATTTGGTCAGGGAGCAGACAAGTAATGCAAGGTGAATTTAAAATTATGGTAAACCGTGAAGTCGTCACATACACAAATTATGAAGATATACCAGCAACTTTTGATCACGTCATTAGTTTTAAGCCTGACTTTCCACCTGATCCACACTCAGATGAAGATCACGAATTTATGGCAACGTTCAATGACAAATTACAAGAATTAATGGGGAGAGAAAAATAATGCCAGCAGTCACAAGAATAGGCGATGCCGATGTTGCACATTGCTCAGGCATGACTAGGGCGGCAGGTTCTAGTAAGGTGTTTGCTGACGGTATAGGTATATCTCGTCAAGGCGACAATAACACTTCACACTTGTTACCGCCAATCCCTTGTCCTTCACACGCGGCCCCTATTGCCACAGGGTCGAGCAAAGTTTTTATTGATACAAAAGGTTGTGGCCGAATAGGTGATGGTATATCAGGTTGTACATCAGTTGCGGCTGGATCAAGCAAAGTATTTGCAGGGTAAATATTAGTATGGCAAAAGTAACATATTCCAATCAAAGACGGCCTTTACAAAGTACAAATGAAAAAAGGACGCAATTATTCAAAGGATTTTCAACAGTTGGTCGTGATTTTCAAGATGTTGCTCTGTATGATTATGAACTTGTAAGAGCAGACTTATTGAATCACTTTAACATACGCAAAGGTGAAAAACTTGAAAATCCGGAAGTTGGCACAATCATATGGGATTCTATATTTGAGCCAAACACACAGGCAACCAGCGATGCCATTGTTGCAGATGTGCAAAATATTATCAATCAAGATCCTAGAGTTGAACTTGAAAGTGTTGATGTAGATTATTTTGAACATGGTTTGCAAATTACAATGAGTGTTTTGTACAGACAACTTAATGTACAGGAGCAATTGGCACTTAATTTTGATGAAACACAGTCTTTGAGTGTGTCAAGTAGCATGAGTCCAACCACATCAGCAGGCTACTAATTATAATAGCACATTATAAAAACGTATAAATATTTTCATATAATATAAAGGTTCCTAATGAGTTCAACAGAACGTCAAAATAGTTTATTGGTCAACCAGGATTGGACCAAAATTTATCAAACTTTCAAAAAGGCTGATTTCACTTCTTATGATTTTGACACCATAAGAAGAACTATGATTGCTTATTTGAAGGAAAATTATCCAGAAACTTTTAATGATTACATTGAATCTTCAGAATACATAGCACTGATTGACTTGATAGCATACACGGCACAAGCAATTTCTTTCAGAGTTGATCTTAATGCAAGAGAAAATTTTATTGATACAGCATCAAGACGTGAGTCTATTTTGCGACTTGCTAGACTGTTAAGTTATGCTCCTAAAAGAAATCAAAATGCCACTGGCTTTTTAAAAGTCACATCAATTGCCACAACAGAAAATGTAACAGATTCAGGAGGCATTGATTTAGCAAACACAGCCATTGTGTGGAACGATGCCGCAAATTCAAACTTTTTAGAGCAGTTCACAGTAATATTCAACGCCGCTTTGGCTTCAGGACAAAAATTTGGTAGACCAATTTTGTCAGGAACTATTGGTAACATAGCCACAGAACAGTACAAACTAGCCACTTCTAACAATGATGTGCCATTGTTCACATTTACAAGAAACGTAAATGGAATCACTATGCCATTTGAAATTGTGCCAGCAACATTCTTAGGAGAAGATTTTATATATGAAGAATCACCGATTCCATCAAACAATTTTTCAATGATTTACAAAAATGATGGTGCTGGTTTTGGTTCTGCAAACACTGGATTCTTTTTGTATTTCAAACAAGGTAGTTTAGGTAGTGTCGATTTCAATATTCAAGAATCTACATCTAACCAAATTGTTAATTTGCCATATGATAACATAAATGACAATGATGTATGGTTGTACAGTTTGACAGATTCAGGTTTGTTGGACACACAATGGACCAAAATTCCTAGCATCGCAGGCAACAATGTGATTTACAATTCAGTGGCAGTGAACAATAGAAATGTGTATACCGCAGTGACAAAAGCCAATGATCAAGTTGATTTGACTTTTGCTGATGGTACATTTGGTAATATTCCAATTGGCAACTTCAGATCCTACTACAGAACAAGTAATGGACTTCAATATCAAATAGTGCCGGGAGACATGCAAGACATTACTGTAGATATTCCTTATGTAAACGCAGATGGGCAAAATCATACTTTAAGTTTTAGTGCAAGTCTACAACAAACTATATCAAATGCAACTACGGCAGAAACAAATGCATCCATTAAAGTTTTGGCTCCACAAAGTTACTACACCAGTGATAGAATGATTACTGGAGAGGATTATCAAGTTGTACCACTAACAATTAATCAAAGCATTGCTAAGGTTAGATCTGTCAACAGAGCCATAAGTGGTACTAGCAGATATTATGATTTGAAAGATGTTACTGGTGCCTTTTCAGCAACATCATTAGTTTTAGATGATGGTTTGATTTACTTGCAAAAATCCAATCCAACCACTACATTTACATTTACAAGTTCTAGTGAAATACTATCTTTTTTAAGAAACACGTTGAATCCGCTACTGGCAGGAAAGAGTTTGTATAATTTTTATCTAAGTGAATTTGCAAGAAAGTCAGGTGGTACAAGTAGAAAATGGAACCTAACAACAAAAGGAACAAACACATCAACTGGGTACTTCTTTGAAGAAGGTCCATTGTCCACCGGTGAATCAAGCACAACAAATTTGAAATATGTAATAGTTGGATCACTTCTTAAATTTATACCACCATCAGGGCAATTTTTTAAACCAGATGGCACACTAACTAGTTCATCTACAGACGGTACAGAAGTTTTATGGACCAAAGTTACAAAGGTAGTTGGTGATGGTAGTAATCAGGGTGTAGGAAATTTGTTAGATGGTACTGGTCCAATCACTCTTGCAGATATTGTTCCTAACAATGCACAGTTGACTGAAATAGTATATCCTATTCAGACTGCTTTGACCACATCACAAGAAACAGAAATAATAGGATTAGTGGAACAACATTTAAACTTTGGACTGCGATATGATCAAGATGTGACAGGTGGAGGCACATATCAAACTATTACAAGTGTAAATTTATCATCAAGTAATATTTTTGCCACTTCTTTTGCTGGGGACACTACAAGTGCTAATAAAGATGCTTCATGGTTCTTTAAATTTACTTCCGATGGAGAAACATACACAGTAACATACAGAAATCTTGAATATCTATTTGAAAGCAAAGAAAAAAATAGATTTTATTTTGATGAAACAACAAAAATTTATGATTCACAAACAGGAAGAACAGTAAAAGATCTTATCAAAATTCTTAAATCCAATTCTGGGCCAGATTCAACTACACTTACACAGGATTACAATTTTGAAATAGTAGGAAATGCTGTAGATTTAGATGGTTACAACGACACTAGAAAAATGAAAATAGGATTTTTAGACACAGATGATGATGGCGCACTAGATGATCCTGATTCATTCACATCAGTTGTGAATCCAAATCGAAATCCAACAGAAAAATATATTTTCTTCAAAAAAAATATAGGCAATGGATTCAATCAGTTTGATTACACCACAGACAATTTTGTTGTGCGTGAACGTGAATCTGAAATAAGTTCACCAAGTGATTTTGAAGATGGACAACTGTTTTATTTTTTCCATGAAACTGAAGATGCAGTAAAACAATATAATTCTACAACTGGATTATTAGAAACAAACACTGATTATATTGCAAGACTGGGCAGGGCAGACTTGATTTATCAATACAAACATGGAGCACCAAAGGATAGAAGAATAGATCCTAGTGTGAGTAACTTGCAAGAAATTTATACTTTAACAAAAGCATATGACACAGATTATAGACAGTGGATAGATGGCGGACAAGAAGGTGCAGAACCAGGGGCACCAACAGTTGAGACACTCACCACTGCATATTTGAAAGAACTTTCCACAAAACGTGCCATATCAGACGACATTATATTTGTTCCAATCAAATATAGATTATTATTCGGTTCCAAAGCAGAAGATGATTTACAAGCAACATTCAAAGTTGTCAAAAATCCTGATCTAGTGTTGACAGACAACGAAATAAAATCATCAGTCATAGCGGCTATTAATGATTATTTCATCTTAGATAACTGGAACTTTGGTGACACGTTCTATTTTACAGAACTTGCCACTTATATTCACGGTGTGTTGGCTCCAAACATAGCATCAGTGGTTATTGTGCCTAAGAGTGCAGATAACTTCTTTGGTTCTTTGTTTGAAATAAGAGCCAATGCTGATGAAATTTTTATCAGTGGTGCAACTGTTGATAATGTTGAAATAATAGACAAACTTACTGCAACAAACTTACAAGCCACAGGAGCAGTTGTAACATCTACAACTGGAGCCTCAGGCACAGAAGCAGTAACTTCTGCCACAGGAACGTCAGTGTCTACTGCAACAACAACATCCGGCACCACTACAACAACGACAACATCAACATCGTCAGGTAGTGGAGGTTCCGGATATTAATGGCAACAACTACTCGCAGAACATTAGAGCAATTACCTCAAATCTTTCAAACAGATAAAAATAGAAGATTTTTAAATTCAACACTTGACCAATTGTCACAACCTGGAAAACTTACAAAAGTTGATGGATATGTTGGTAGTAAAACAAGTAAGGTCTTCAAAAGCACAGACAGATATGTCAAAGAAAGCACAGCAGATAGACAAGACTATCAATTGGAACCTGCAACAACTTATGTGGATAAGAATGGCAATGTTGAATTTTCTTGTGATTACTTGGATCTTATTAACCAAGTAAAAACTTATGGAGGTCATACAGAAAACACAACAGATGATATTAATCACAGCAGAATGTTTCAAGGAGAATCTTACTCTTTTGCTCCACCTGTTGACCTAGACAAGTTAGTTAATTTTAGAGAATATTATTGGATACCTAATGGTCCGGCTCCTGTGTTAGTTGATCTTCAACAACCAGGTGGGGTATCAACTTTCTCTGTGGTCAATAATGCCAGAGGAGGATACACATTCAATGATGATGGTATTACAAATCCTGTCATAACATTATACCGAGGCAACACATATAGATTTGAAGTAAATGCACCTGGGCATCCATTTTGGATTAAAACATTAAACAGCCTCGGCACTGATGATGGTGTACAAGGAGGTTATGTAAACAATAACGGTGCAGAACAAGGCACGGTAGAATTTGAAGTACCATTATTGACAGATGGATCAACAACACACCCAACAGTATTGTACTATCAGTGCCAATATCACCAAGCCATGCATGGCACAATAATAATAAGAGATCTTGATGAAACAGTAGTGAAACCAAATGTATTTGCAGAAGTTGTAAATAAAAAATATTATCAATCATCTAATGGTGTAAAATTTACAAATGGATTAAAAGTTTATTTCAGCGGAGATTTAGATCCATCCGATCCTGTAAATCGTACAGGCAAACAATATTATGTTGAAGGTGTAGGGAAAAAAATTAGACTTGTCGATGTTGACACGATTGTAAACACATACAGTGAATTAGTAACTCCAATTGGATCTCCATGGGATGAAAATGGCACACAAGAATTTGATACATTTTATTGGGATGCCCAAGATTTTTATCCCGGAAAACAAGATTATTTTACAATCAATAGATCCAGTGTAGACAATAACGCATGGTCAAGACTAAACAGATGGTTCCACAGAGACGTTATTAAAGATACTGCAAAATATAACAGTGACTCAACATCAACAATTTTGCCGTATGAACTAGATGAAGCATTCAGAGCCAAACGTCCAATTATTGAATTCGATGCAGATTTACAATTACACAATCACGGAGCAGTAGCAAAAGATCCAATTGATCTGTTTGATATCGCTGAAACAGATGCTTTTTCTAATGTAAAAGGTCAAACTCTTGCCTTTGTTGATGGTGTAGATTTGAAAGATGGTGACAGGGTTGTATTTTCTGCTGATAATGATCCAGATGTTAGAAACAAAATTTGGGTTGTGCAATACGTCACCTTTGCATCTTTAGACAGCACAGTGAGTAAAAAAATAAATCTTGTAGAAGCAGAGGATTCATCAGTAGTGCAGAAAGATCAATGTGTGTTAATAAAAAAAGGCCTTAACCTTGAAGGTTTGACATATCACTTTGACGGCACCAATTGGATATATTCACAACAACATTTGGCTATAAATGAGGCACCTAAGTTTGAACTGTATGATGCCAACGGCGTTGTTGTCAGTGACAATGACACATATAGTGCAAGTGACTTCCAAGGTAGTACAATTTTTGCTGTCAATGAATCAGACAACGGAACTTTTGATACTGTATATAAGAAAAATATAACATACGCAAGTTTAGGTGCCCAATCAGACATTCAGTTTGATAATAATTTGGCATCCGGATTTTTCCAGTACGCAGACGACCAAGGCAAATCGCTGTTTACATTTTTCGATACAACATTCTACAGGAAAAACAAAACATTAGAAGATTTTACATATGGCAATGGTTGGGAAAAATATTACAAAACGACAGACCAGTGGATCAGTGATGTACAAATTGTTGGCGATGAAAAAGAATTGTTTCAAATTAGAAGTTTTACAAAAGCCGCTTTTATAAATGATTTAACTGTCAGAGTGTTTGTAAATGGCAGAAGAGTAATAGAAGGCAAAGATTATTTCCTTACACGATCAGATTTAGACAGCACAGTAAGAGGTGATTTGTTTGTACAATTTTTTGCACTAAGAAAAGCAGGAGACACAATAACAATAAAATGTAAATCAACCCAAAGTAAAAATGGTTTCGGAAAATATGAAATTCCATTTAATATAGAACGTAATGGATTAAACCAAAGAGTTCCTTTGTTCACGTTACATGAAATAAGTGACCATGTGCTATCCATAACTGATTCTCATCCTAACTATGAAGGCATACAACCTGGAGCAGGAAATTTGAGAGATCTGCCTGTGCCAAAAACATATGGCGAAAGAATAATGACACATGAAGGCTCAATGCCACTTGCTTCATTTTTTCTTAAAGATAGCAAAGCAAATTTTGTTACTGCAATGCGATATGTGGGAACAGAATATGCAAGATGGAAAAAATCATTTTTGAAAATGGCAGTTGATTTACCGTTCAGTGGTTCAATCAAAGATCATGTTGATACTATTATTGTCGAAATGGGCAAAAGCAGAACCCCAACATTTCCATTTTATTATGATGACATGGTTGGATACGGAAGGGACAGATCAGAAATAGTTTACACCATTGTTGATCCTGACAATGAAGTTTACGCAATTAATTCAGTTTTTGACACCAGCACATTATCTAAACGTGCATTGTATGTTTATTATTCAGACATCTATGGTCAAGAAAGACAGTTAGTGCTTGGTCGAGATTACATTTTTGATACTAAAAATTCTAGCATTGTAATGATTAATCCTGAATCACAAAATTTTGATATTGGTGGTAGATTTGTCATACATGATTATAACAACACTAATGGCTCGTACATTCCTCCAACACCTGCAAAATTAGGTCTTGCACAATCTTCTGTGCCAACAATTTTTGCTGATGACACATATCAGTCATTAGACAGCACAGCGGTCAGAGTCATAAAAGGACATGATGGTTCACTCACAAAAACTTTTGGAGATTTGAGAGATCAACTGCTATTGGAATTAGAACTTAGAATTTATAATAATTTAAAAGTACAAATGAGGGATGATTTTATTCCTTTGACACAAGAACCAGGTGTTTACAGAAAGGCAACTGGAGCAGACAGTTACACAAGAGAAGAATATAATCTTGTAATGGATGGTGAATTTTATGACTGGGTAGGACGTAATGGTGTAGATTATAGTAGCCACACAAATTATGATGATGGGAATCAATTTACATGGAACTATTCACAATTAGGAAATAGTGTAGATGGAGAAAAGTTACCTGGTCATTGGAGAGGAATATACAAATATTTCTATGACACAGACACTCCACACACTACTCCATGGGAAATGTTAGGATTTAAAGAAAAGCCAACGTGGTGGGAAAACAGATATGGCCCAGCACCATACACACGTGGCAACACAACACTATGGGATGATTTAGCAACAGGGCACATACACAAAGGTCCAAGATCATCTAGCAAGAATTTAACTTTTAGAAGACCAGGTTTGCTAAACAACATACCAGTAGATGATAACGGAAATTTAACTGCTCCACGTGATGCAGGAACTATCAAAGGATCGAGTACAAATATTTCACAACGCAGTGGTTCATGGAAATATGGAGATCATGGTCCGGCAGAAACTGCTTGGCGAAGATCATCAGAATATTGTTTTGCAAAAACAATGGCTTGTGCATTATTGTATCCTGCTAAATTTTTCGGTGAAACTTTTGATGTTAGCAGATTAGTTACTAATTCAGCAGGACAGTTGGTGTATAAATCCTCTGGCAGATTTATGGAACCTAGTAAACTAGTGTTCCCTTACATAGATGAAAATGGAGACGGCTCTGTAAACAGAACAGCAGGATATATCAATATTATATCAAACTATGTGAGAGCAATCAATGGCAACACCGTAAATGACATACAGACTCCAGTACATAATTTATCAATTAGATTAATGTACAAAATGGCAGGCTTCACAAACAAAACAAATTTAAAAATTATATCAGGAAGTACAAGTCCATTATCAACAGCAAGAAGTATTTTTATTCCTGAAGAAAACTATAGAATATTCATGAACAAAAGTACACCAATCACAACCGTAAATTATTCTGCTGTGATTGTGCAAAGAGTTGAAATGGATGATAGTTCTGCAGGATATGAAATTAGTGGTTACAATCAAGCAGAAAGATATTTCAAAGTTTTACCTAGCAAACAAAATAATAATTCAACTTCTATTACTGTTGGGGGTGCCACAGAAGCCTTTCAAGATTGGGTATCAGGCGGATTCTATGCCAAAGATGCTGTGGTAAGATATATCAATGTGTTCTATAGAGCCAAACGCGATATACCTTCTTCAACAAATTTTGATATAAATTTCTGGACAAACATGGGATCAACCTTACCAGTGCGTGGTGGTGTAAGAGCACAGTTGTTTAAAGACTTTGATCCTGTGCCTGAAATTGTGCCATATGGCAAAAGATATCGCAATGTGGAAGACATATTCGACTTTATTATTTCATATGGTAGATACTTAGAATCAGTTGGATTTGAATTTGACAGTATGACGCCAGACATCAACGAGCCTGCAGATTTTCTTTTGTCAGGAAAAGAATTTTTATTCTGGACACAACAAAATTGGCGAGCCGGTACAACAATTACATTAAGTCCTTCAGCCTATGAACTAAGATACAAAAACACGTCTGGTGTTGTTGATAGTTTAGTAAACCAATATAGGCCTTACTCAGTGTTGAATCAAAATGGTCTAGCAGTTGCAACAAAAGATATAAGCACCATACGTGAAAATGGAGTTTTCACAGTAAAAACAAATCCAGACTCAACTGGTTTGTACAATATAACATTAGACATAGTGCAAAAAGAACATGCTTTATTGTTTGATAACAAAACTGTGTTTAATGACATACTACTAGATGCGGCCATTGGTTTTAGACAGCCAAGACTTTTCATACGCGGATTTAAAACAGATGATTGGAATGGAGATATGTATTCTCCAGGATTTGTTTTTGATGAAGCAAGGGTAGATAGTTGGGAGCAGTATAAAGACTATGACATAGGAACAGTTGTAAAGTTCCAAGGTAAAAACTATGCAGTAAAAACTAAACATACAAGCAATGAAAATTTTGATGCCACTAAATTTGTATTCAAAGAAGAACCACCAAAATCGCAACTGTTACCTAACTTGGATTATAAAGCAGATCAGTTTAGAGATTTCTACGAATTAGAATCTGATAACTTTGATGCTGAACAACAAAAATTGGCACAGCATTTAGTTGGGTATCAAACAAGATCATATTTGGAAAATCTTGATCTTGATGAAACAACACAGTACAAATTTTATCAAGGTTTTATTAAAGAAAAAGGCACTATTGATGCAGTAACAAAACTTTTAAATGCACAGGTGTCAGACACAGCAAATTACTCAATATTTGAAGAATGGGCGTTTAGAGTTGGGTTGTTTGGAGGTCATCGCATACAAAAAATGCTTGAATTTGTGGTGGATGAATCGAAAGGTGCAGAGCAAGTTGTGCCTGTAGAATTATTAGATGGTGCTACCAATTACATTACAGGATCAAATTCTGTACAGGTTCGTCCTGATGATATGTATAGTGCTGATACTGATTATGTTGGATTTCCGTTTTCAACATATCCAGAAACAAAAACACTGAGAGAGATATTTAAATATGAAGTTGCAGGGTATGTGCGTGAAGATCAAGTCGACGCCACAGTTGTTACCTCTGCAGAATTAATTGACTTAGATACTGCAAATTTTAAAAATGGATCTTTAATTTGGGTAGGCACATTTAAGGATAATCCAAATAAGCCAAACAATAATTCATGGGACGTATTGAGAGTAACAGAAACAGATATCCGAATTACTGATTATAAAGTTGTAAATGATACCACAGTAACATTCACTACCACTGTGCCGCATGGACTTACGTCAAAAGATTATGTGTTTATATCAGGTATGCTACCAGAAATAGATGGTGTGTATCAAGTAAAAGAAGAACTGGACTCGACATTCAGTCAAAAAGGATTCAGTGTTGACTGGAATAGACCATATGTGCCAACTGATCCCGCAGGCGGGGATAGTTCAGCAGGTTTATTGTTTACTTTTGATTCCATTAGAATAAAAGATACATCAGGAGTTGCACAGGCCACTCCTCCTTTAGGGTGGAAAGATGGTGATCGTGTGTTTGTTGATAATAATTGGGAAGGTACTCCGACCAAGTGGGAAGTGTTGCAGAAACAATCACCATACACAGATCAAACCGGACAACTTATTTTAAGGCCGAATGGAAACAGGAGCAATGTGAAATTTGGATCGGTCGTTGTTTCACCTTCTAAATATCTTGCCGCGGCAAGTGTAATGGTTGGTGCTCCAGGAGATGCAAATGGTGGAAAAGTTTATATATTTGGTCGACCAATTGGTGAAAAAAGTTCTTTACAGGCTCTACGCGAAATAACAACGCCAATTCCAAACAAGGTGGGTGCTGTGTTTGGCAACGATGATGAGTTTGGTAAAGCAATAGCAACAAACGATAATGGAACAGTAATGGTAGTCGGCGCACCTAATTCAAAAGATATTGTTAAAATTATATTGACAGGTGATGCTGGGGACAGCACAGATTATATACTAGATACTTTTTATCCAATTGGAGTTACAGTTACAGGCTCAGATACGGGTGCTACAGGCACAGTGATGAACTATAGAGAGTACAATACAGAAGACTCTACAGTGATTCAACCTGTCATATATGTCAAGAACAACGGATCAACAAATTTTGCTGTAGGCGAACAATTAGTAAGTCCAGACTCAGGAGTGACAAGAATAAAAGATATTGATAACGCTGACAACACAGCACAAGGTTCAGTTGTTATATACACATTACAAGACAACTCATATCAAGTAAAAGATATTATTGCATCGCCAGAAGGATTATCAAATGAAGAGTTTGGTGCCGGAGTGGCAGTATCCGATGATGGAAACTATATATTTGTTGGTGCACCAGGTCATAATAATCAACGTGGTTGTATATATGTGTACAGTTTTAAACAAGACTTTAGTACAGAACAGTATGATTTCTTAACACAAATTACTCCTGATCAGGCAGTAAATGGATTACGCTTTGGTGAAATAATAAAAACAAACACAAATGGCACAACATTAATTGTGTCATGCCCGAAAGCAGACAATCCACGTGGAGATTCAACAGCGTCGGCAGGAAATGTGTTTATATACGCAAGGGGTACAAATACAACAAGCGATTTCAAACGTGTGCAAATTCTAACTGAAGGTGAAAGTGATTTCAGCACAAAACCTATTGCAGGAAATAGATTCGGACACAGCATGGATATTTCAGCAGATGGCGAATATCTATTTGTGTCATCAGTAGAAGCATCAGACACTTTTGAAAATCAAGGGAAAGTTTATGTTTACAAAATTGAACAAACTAAACTGTTATCAGATGGAACAACCACTAGTTGGACACTTCCATTCAAAGGATCTTATTCTGACATAGATGATTCAACTACAAGGACAGATACTTTTTGGATGACTGTTGATGGAGAAATTTTAAATCCAAACGATGGATCAACATCAAGATATTATTCTTTAGATGACAGTTCTAATACTGTGTATATCAATATTAATGATGATCCAATACAACCAGAACAGGTAGTGCAATCCAATAGATATGTGTTACAACAAACATTGATTGCAGAAGTTCCTAAAGCAAATGGTGGTTTCGGTGCATTTATAAGTGCTAATGCAGATGGTACCGAAATCGGCATAGCATCTGACAAAGGTGATCAAAAAGTGTTTACAACTTTTGATGTAAGGTTCAGGGGAGATGACAGCACAAGATCAGATGGAAGTACAACCACATATGATTTTTCAACAACTTTTGACAAAGGAGCCACAAGGTTTACAACAACTATTTCTGAAACTGGAAAAGTTGAAATGTTTAGAAGATATAATGATTTTTATTTGAAAGATCAAGACATCACATCACTGGATGTTAAAACAGGAGATGGCTGGGGTGACGCACTTTCTGTACAAGAAGACTTTGTGTTTGTGGGAGCACCTGGTTTGGAGATAGTACTTAACGATTCAACTATTATAGACGCTGGTTTAGTAAAAGAGTATGCTAGAGTTGGTGACCTTGTGTATGGTTGGACGACAGATGGCTATGCTGGTAGCACCAATGTAGACGGAAGTGTTGGGACTGCTGAACTTGTTAATCCATACAGAATAACAAAAAATTACTTGTTTGACAAAGCAACATCAAAAACTGTACAGTTTCTTGATTGGATTGATCCTGCCAAAGGCAAACTGCCAGGAGCGGCGGCACAAGAAATAAAATATGAGTGTCCATGGGATCCAGCAATTTACACAATTGGTAATGATACTGTTACAGTACAAGAAACAAGATCATGGGGTGAAAAACAAGTGGGCGAACTTTGGTGGGATTTGGAAGACACAAAGTTTCAATATTATGAACAGTTTAATAACAACTACAAAAAAAATAAATGGGGTGCTTTATTTCCAGGCACAAAAATAAAAGTTTATGAATGGGTAGAATCAGACCTACTACCGCAAAACTATAGGACAATTAGTGAATCAACAGCAGGGCCAGCCTTGGGAGTAACAGGGATACCTAAATATGATAATACTGTGTATGTTGAAAGATCAAAGTTTAACAATCGAAAGGGTATATTTGAGACCAAATATTATTTCTGGGTAGACAGACCAACCACAGTTCCGAATGCTCCAGGTAGATCCATCAGTGCTGAACGTGTGGCAAGACTGATTGAATCACCTTTAACAACAGGGTACGCCTACGTAGGAGTTACAGGATCTAATGAATTGTTCTACGCAAACTGTAGAGCATTTTTAAGCGGTACTGATACAGTTGCACATATTGAATACAAATCAACAGATGCTGATGTTGATGAACATGCTGAATGGCAACTGATGGCAGAAGGAGACCCCAACAGTTTACCACCAGATAGTTTGACAGAAAAATTAATCGATTCTCTTATTGGGTATGACAAATATGCACAGGTTGTGCCAGATAGAGATATATCTGAATCAAGAAAATATGGAATAGAAACAAAGCCTGAAAGACAGTCTATGTTTGTCAACAGAGCAGGAGCGACAGAGGCTTTCTTTATTGAAGTGAATAAAATATTAGCCAAATATAAGTTTGCCCAAGGTTATGATTTGTCTAAATTTAAAAGATTTGATCCATTCCCAAGCGAAACACTTAAAGAATTTAATGAAAAAGTAAGTTCATTCGCTGAATTAAGTTACATCAATACAGATACAGTGGGCGACAAATACAAAGTGTTAGTCACAAAAGATGAAACTGCCAACTCGTTTTGGTCACTGTATGAATGGCAAGGGTTTGGCGAGGACAGTTCGGGTCAGGCACTAGGATGGAAACGTGTGAAGACACAATCTTTTGACACAAGAATTTACTGGGACTTCAAAAATTGGTATGCTGAAGGATATAGTGATGAAACAGCCCCATCATACACAGTATCAACTGTTGACAAAGTACCAACTGTACCTGCAATACCGGGGGATACTGTCAAAATTACAAGAGCACTTAATGGCAAATTTGAATTAAGATTAAAAACTGAGACAGGATTCGACACAGTAGGTCTTGAAGATGGTACAATTACAATTAATGAAACTGCTTATGCATATTCTGAAGGCGCAATCGGTTATGATAGTGGCACATATGATGCTTCAAACTATGATCAAGAACCAACTGTCGAAATAAGAAATCTTGTTGAAGGAGTTGTGAAAGATTTACTTGTTGAAGAATTGGGAAGTGAATGGAATCAACTTTGGTTTACAATGGTAAGGCGTATATTGTCAGAACAAAAATATGTTGATTGGGTATTGAGAACTGGATTCCTTAAAATTAATAACACTTACTCAACTTTGAATACAGATTTTGAATACAAAAACGATCCAATTGATTATGTGTTAAATTATATCAATGAAGTTAAACCTTTGCACAGTCAAGTAAGAGATTACACAGTAAATTACTCACAACTTGAAACAATGGGAATGGATCTTACAGACTTTGATATTCCTCCATATTACGATATAGTACAAGGCAAAATTATTTCTCCTAGATTTGACACTTATCCTGCCAAGTTTAGTGAAAATCCTTACAAAATATTTGCAGATAATTATCATCGCTATGTGAATGAAATTACTATATCCGATGGTGGAGCAGGTTACACTGAAGCACCAACCATTACATTCTCAGGTGGCACACAAAATATTCCAAATGTGTATTTTAATTCAGAATTAGTGACTAATTTTTATTCTGTGTATCATTTCTGGGTAAAGTCAGATGGCCTGCCAGCACACGCAATAGGGGAAAATTTAGAATTAGTAAGTGCAAGAGCAAAAAAACACAATTATCAGTTTAAAATAAAGATAACGCCTGAAGTAAGAACAAACAAAACTGAAGCAATTGGATATGTTGGAGTTGCAACAAATGGTGTGCCTTTCCATAGTGCAAAAGGAAATGAAATTAACACCACAATAGACAGCACCACAATGTACAAAGATGAATGGCTTGATAGAAAAAGTGCTGGATTTATAGATAGTTCAAATGCAAGGATGAACGCAGATGAAAATCGAAAATATTATTACCTTGCTGATCCTGGATTATTATACACAAAGTCAGCAAGTACCCATAGTGCCTTAATAGGTTGGGCATTTGACGGACATCCAATCTACGGAGCCTACGCATATTCTTCTGCCTTGGATGCAACCAGCAGTATAAAGTTGATGAAATCTTCTTACAGATTAAAAAGCGGCACAAGAGCAGACGGATCAGCATACAATGGCACATTCACAGATGACTATGAATACGTTGATGGTCTTGGTGACTTAGACCAGTACAATGGACGGACCTGTGTTACTCCAGAGTTTACTGCTGGCACATACGCATATTTTGTAACACTAGACGACGATCTTACTCCTGAATATCCATATATAGTAGGGCCACAATTCTATGGTGTGCCACAGTCACAAACTTACACAGAACAAAACAGATACGGAGCATTCATAGATGTTGATGAAGTAAAATTAGACACCGCATCACAGGCTACTGCAACTGCCATTGTGTCAGCAGGAGAAGTTTCAAGAGTAATTGTAAACAACACTGGAAGTGGTTATACTCAGACTCCAACAATTACTGTGTCAGGCGGTGGTACTGGAGTGACAAGAACTGCAAGATTATATCCTAAATTAATAAATGGGAAGATAAGAGAATTTGATACTACACTTGCTTTTGATAGAATCAAAGGCACTAATGATTTAACAACAAAAAATATTGTTGATTGGGAAATTAATACAGCGTTCACCACAGACCAAAATGTTAGATTTGACAACAGGATATACAAAGTAACATCCAACTTTACAAGTTCAAATACATTTGATGATACGAATTTAGAAAGATGGCATGCCGCAGATAGAATTTTTGCTTATTATACACCTGGAGTTGGAATGCCAGGACTAATGGGAGATGGATCATCTAGTCCAGAATCATACTCACAGTTGATGAGCGGCCTTGAATATGGTGGTGTACAAGTAAGATCAATTACTTTTGACACAGGATCTAACTATGACATAGGCAGTGGATTTGACGCAGGTAAGTATGATGCAGGTGTTATTTCTGATGATACAGACACATACGCAGACTATGACACAAAACTTGAGGGAGGAAAATTTTCAACCGATATCGGTACACGTCCAGAAGAAATAATTGTACAAGGTGATGAGTTTGCAGGCAATGAATTCAGTACCTATGCACCAGAAGAAGTAGTGCCTGGTATTACATTTGATACTGTCGACATACAAGTTTATTCTAAACCAGCAGATGGAGGCCCGCTTGTGGATATTAATACATACCTTGGAGATGGATCAACCACAACCTTTGCACTATCATTATTACCACAAAGCGACGAAGCAATTTTTGTTTACAAAAACAATCATTTGTTAGATAATATACATGACTCAACAGCGACTCATTTTACCATAGACTATCCTAACAAAACAATAACATTTACAACTGCTCCGGCAGTCAATGATTATATTATGATACAAACATTTAGCACAGGCGGTGCTAATGTTATTAATCAAACTACTGCAACTGGAGATGGATCAACCACAGTATTCAATGTTGCTGGTTCCATCAGTAGAGTTGGCCGTGCCTATGTAACAGTAAATGGGGCAAAAACTACTGTTACAATTTCAGATGCAGGTGATAGTTCAAGTGTAAACTTAACTTTTAGTTCGGCGCCTGTAGCAAACTCTGTCATACAGATTCTACTCACAGACACAACAACAAAAACTTTCAATGAAGTAAAAACTGAAACATTCTTGTTTGATGGATCAACTGAAAATTACGTTTTACAATCTCCACCATCGTCGGCACCACCTTTCCATTCAGCCGCTATTGTTACTAGAAATAATCTTAGATTAGTTCCGCCGGATACAGCATACTTCACAGGTGACGGATCAACAAGAATATTTGATATACCAACTGATCCAGCAGAAAGACAAAACATTGTGCAAGGTGATATAGAAGCACATATCAACGGGATCAGACAACAGGTAAATGCAGACTGGACCTATGATGCCTCCACATTCCAGGTTACATTTTCAGGCACTCCTGTCGAAGGTGATGCGATTGCAATCACAACAAAATCAGGACATGATTACACAATTGACAGCACTTCATTAAATTTAAATGTTGATCAAGGCGGATTTACTGCAGGCGATGTAATAAAGGTAACAACATTTTCTAATCATGATGAAATGCATATCGAGACACAGACATTCAGTGGTGTGAAAAACACAGCGGCGTTTTATGGGGCTAACAATTTTGCTGGCGAAGTACTTAATGTTGGCACAGGCGGAAAAACAATAGATAGTTTCAACACAACATCCAAGAAAGCAGTTCAGTATCAAATTTCTGCGGTTGGTTCGGATGGCAACACACAAATAGAAACTTTGACAGTCTTATCAGATGGAACTAATGTATTCTTATCATCGCTTGGTAGGGTGTTTACAGACACAACAAAAACAATTGAGTATAGTGCCAGCATATCAGGTTCTGAAGTGTCTATCACAGGCACAACTACTTCAGGCACAGCAGATGTAAGATTTTGGCAAACACATCTTGATGAGTCAACAGTGGCCGCAAGTGGAATCAATGAGGCAGTAATTGCTGTTGATATGAATGATAGTACTGCAACTGTTATTGATTCAACCACTAATAACACGAATCAGGCAACGTATTTTTATTATGCCAAAGGAGATGTTGATGGACATGAATCAGGATATGTAACTTTTCATTTTGATGGTACCAATGCTAACACAACACACTACGGTATTCTAAATACAACAGCAACGCAATTTATGACATTTACTGGAGCAATGTCAGGAAGTACAGCACAACTCAAAGCAAATACTGATGATCCAACAACATTACTGAGGTTGTACAGAATTGCCTTGAGTAGCACCACATCAACATTCCAAGATGAGGGGACAAAGTTTTTTGCTCCACAAACAGTAGATGGATCAGGTGTAACCTTAGATTCAATACCACAAGGTCAAACCACAGACAAATACCAATCAGCAATATACTATTATTCTGCTATTATTGGAGGAGGCGGTGATAGAGAAACTGGTATTCTTACCTTGGCCGCAAATGGACTTACTGCAAATCTTAACCAATTCGGCATTTTAAGTAGCAATGAACCAACCAGTGCAAGTCTATTAACATTCAGTGCAAGTGTTTCAGGTGGCAACGCAGTCTTATCCTGTGCAGAAACATCATCAGGTACTGCAAGTATCACATTATATCGAGTGGGATATGATCAAGCATTACAAATCGAACAGCAAGAATCAAACACATACACAATGAGCAACATTATTTCAAATACAAATTACTTGTGGGTAACATATAATGGAGAAAGATTAATACAGGGTGTTGATTTCAGTGTAGAAGATGATTCTAAAACAATTAACATACCTACTCCAAGATTTATTACGGATGGATCAAGTGTCGACAGAGTCGTAGTCACAGCAATCAGCACTGACAAACTTGCACCTGCCACAGGCTTTAGAATTTTCAAAGATATTTTGGACAGATATCATTACAAACGTATTGCAAAAGCAAACATAACTGAATTATCTAGTCCATTACTGATTTCTGACACCACTATATCAGTGCGTGACGGAAGTGTGTTGGCGACGCCTTCAACAACTTACCCAGGAGTGGTGTTTATCGATAAGGAAAGAATCGAGTACAGCACAAAAGATGGGAATACACTATCAAATATTCGAAGAGGTACCTTAGGAACCGGAGCCAAAGCGAATTATCCTAGTGGAACAGAAGTTGTTGATGCGTCGACCAACCAAACTATACCTAATTCTGGTGATGCAATTACAACAGACACCTACACTGGCGATGGATCAACAACATTCTTTGACATGACAACACAACCTGCAGAAGCAGATGAAGTAACTGTGTTTGTTGGCGGAATTAGATTGCGTAGACTAAATGATGATTCAAGTGCCAACTATACAATAGGTGGAGATAGTGCAAGAGGGATAACCTTTACTTCTGCACCTGCTAGTGGCAGAACAATTAAAATACAGCACAAAACAGGAAGAATATGGTATGATCAAGGAACTGATCCTGCTAGTGCTACAAATGCCAAAGGTATGCAAAATGCAACTACGGTACCGGCAAAATTCTTACTTGAAGGTGAGTCAAGATTGCCGAAATAAATACATAGAGATCAAACATGAATAAAGAACCAAAAAAAGAAGAGAAAAAAACACCTAAATTAGACGAAAACTCAGGTGTTTTGGTTGAAGGATTTATAGAAATATCTGATGCTGAGACCGGTGAAATTATTCTACAACGGAGAGATTAATGGACAAATCAAAACAAAATATAAGAGGATTTGTTAAAATTAGTGATGTAACTGAAAAAAATAATCCTCAAATATTAGTCCAAAAAGAAAATGCTATCCATTATGAGAATTTTTCACAAGCACTGGCAAATTCTGTCACTAATAGAGCAACTGGTTACATAGAAGAAATGCATTTTGGTAATGGCGGTACGGCAGTTGATTCAACAGGAGTAATAACTTATCTTACTCCAAACAATTCAGGAGCCAATTCTAGTTTATATAATCAAACGTATTTTAAAAGTATAAATGATTTATCAGCCTTAAACAATGATACTGCCAGAAATAAAATTGTAGTGCGACACACAACTGGCAACAAGTTTACCGACATAATTGTAACTGCTTTACTTGACTATGGTGAGCCATCAGGACAGGCGGCGTTTGATAATACAACTACAATGTCAGACACTTTTGTATTTGACGAGATTGCTTTGTATTCATGGGAAGGCACAGCAGGAGAAGGAAAACTTCTTACTCATGTAATTTTTCATCCTGTACAAAAATCATTGAATAGATTAATACAAATAGATTATACAGTAAGGATTCAAAGTTTAACAAACTTTGTTGACACATAAGATAAATGGCATATACCATAAACAAAACAGATGGAACAATTTTAGAAACTGTCGAAGACGGCACGTTAGGAACTTCATCCACTGTCAAATTTATTGGCCGTAACTATCAAAGTTATGGTGAGGTATTCAACGAAAATTTAGTAAAGTTATTAGAAAATTCATCAAGTGCTAATCAACCAACTGCACCTGTAGAAGGAGAACTTTGGTGGGACAAAACAAATGATTTATTATATGTGTACACAGGCACATCATGGATACCAACAGGTAGTCCACGCATAGCCACAACTGCATCACCCCCAACAGCAAGTATTCAAGAAGGAACTTTATGGTATGACACAACCACTAATCAATTAAAAGGTTACAATGGTGCAGGATTTGATGTCATTGGTCCGGCATTTACAGCAGGAGCAAATCAAACAGGGATATTCATTGAAACAATTACAAAGACTGATGACACATCAAAAACAGTTGCTTCAATATATGTGGCAGGTATCAGAGTAGCAATTATTTCCGATGAAACTTTTGAAGCAAAGACAACGCCTTCCGGGTATGGCGATGCGGTGTTTAGACCAGGAATAAACATTCAAAATTCAGGGGATTCGACATTATTTAGATTTGATGGCACAGCAACAAATTCTGATTTATTAGACAATATAAGTTCAGAACAGTTTTTACGTTCTGACACTAATGACACAACAAGTGGCACAATAGGTATAGCAACAGATTCAGGTATGACATTAGGTGCCGATGGCGATTTAAGTTTAACTGTTGATACGTCTGATATAATCTTTGCAAATGTAACACTTGATGGAGACATAAAATTTACAGTCAATGATGGTGGCGTTACTAAAACACCAATAACACTAGATGGAGCCACAGGGTCAGTTGGAATTCAAAACACATCACCAAGTTCATCTTTTGCTTTAGATGTTACAGGATCAATACACGCAACAGGTGATCTAGTCTTAGACGGTGACCTTACGTTAGGTGGATCTAGTACAGACACATTTACTATTGCGGCAGACATTGCTTCAAACATAAGACCAGACACGACTTTGACTTTTGACATTGGCTCAGACAGTAAAAGATGGAGAACACTCTTTGTAGGCAATCTAACACTCACAGACAATTCTGTGGCAACTGCTTCTTCTAATGCTAACCTCAAATTAGAAACAAACGGCACAGGAAAAGTAGACATTATAGACGGTGGACTTACCAGCACATCCGGTGATATCGACATACCAGCAAACATAGGAATAACTTTTGGTGATGACGGAGAAAAAATTGAAGGTGATGGAACTGATTTAACTATCACTGCCTCTAATAATTTTACAGTAGATGCAGAGGCCGATATTATACTAGACGCTAACGGTGGTGATGTTTTTGTCAAAGACAATGGCGTTACTTTTGGAAGTCTTACTAACACAAGTGGAAACTTGATTATTAAATCAGGCACAACCACTGCGGCAACATTCTCAGGTGCCAACGTAACTTTGGCAGGCACAGTTGGTTCGGGTGCAATAACTTCAACAAGCACTATAGAAGGAACAACAGTAAAAGGCACAACATCTTTGCAAACTCCAAAGATTGAATTCACAGATGGTGATGATGCTATCACTATAGTAGATGGTGGAGGTATTACTGTTAATACAAGTTTGACATTGGCAAGTGGAGCAACTGTAACAGCAGTATTAGACGAAGATAACTTTTCAAGTGATTCAGCAACTGCATTGGCAACTCAGCAATCAATCAAAGCATACATATCTACTCAGATTGCGGCTGTGCCAAATGATATCTATCTTAGTCTGGACACAAAAGGTCTAGACATTACAGGATCAGGATCAGGCTCTGTGGTTGAATTATTAAACGCATTGGCTCCTGCAAGTGAATTTAACAGTGGTGACAAGGCTCATATTGCCAGTACACAGCAAAGTGTTACATCGTCATCGTCAATTAATAAAAGCAGGGTAATTGGTGTTTTTGTAATATCTTCAATCAGCACAACAAGTACAGTAAATAATCCAAGTCGTAACAATGACTTGATATACACTCACACTGGATCAAGTTGGGGGTACACATCAGGAACATAAAATTATGTATAATTTGATAGAAAATTATTGTACAGACCCAAAAAGAATATTAAAACTTTGTGAGAAATACGATCATATGTTTAAAATAAGAGATCCGAAAGGTGATTACTTTGGCTCACCAGAAAACCCAGGTAGTATCAAACAGATAAAACATTGGAATATGCCAACTGAGTTGAAAGAGGCAATTTTTGATACTGTTCCTGATGAAGATGATGGATTTTGCACAGCACATCTTAACAAATATGAAGCAGGTGACTTCTTGCCCAAACACAGAGATACTTGGGAAGGTTATTACAAGTTCAAATTGGTTTTCTTGCAGGCCGATCGTCCACACTTTAAATACTATGACGAAAATGATAAAGCACATTTGGTTGATGAAAAGCCAGGAGCACTAATGGATATGCATATATCAACACCACATGAAGTAACCCCAATTGGGGAAGATGAACAGCCAAAATACAGTTTAGCATTGTGTTGGTTTCCATCTTCGGCAGGAGTAGCATAATGGCAAAAGAAAAATTAAATTTACTTTTTTCAAAACCCAATGGAATATTCATGGGTGTTCTTACAAAAGAAATGGAAGAAGACAAGCGTATTGATGAAAGAGCGGCCTTTTTAGTAAAAGAAGTTGAAATTGATGTTGACACAGAATATTATGATGGCAATTACGAAACTGGATCAGTTAAACCAATGCATGATCGTCCTGTAATTAAGGAAAGTGAACTAATTTATGGTGCCAATGTTAAAGTTTTACAAAAGTATCCAGTACACAAACAAATAAATATAATAATAGAGATGCTGAATCAAAGCGAGTTGCCTAATACGCCACGTTTTGAAGAATTGCGTGACTATATTGATAGATACAGAAAAGAAGTAAAAGAGCAGATTAAAATATATAGTTCAAATCCAGATACCTATGAGTACATATCTGTTGCTGATGAATTAAGACAAGGTGCTCTAAAGAGTGATGCATTTGAAATAGCAGAGGACGAAAAGGGAAAAGTCAAAGTGAAGACAAAGCCAGAATTACAGACAACACATGAGCAAATGCTTGACCTAAGGAAGAAAAAATAGTATAATTAAGGATACAAACAATGGCATATACAATTAACAAAACAGACGGAACGGCATTAGTCACAGTAGCCGATGGTGCCATTAATACAACCTACAGTATAACACTGATTGGTAAAAACTATGCAGGGTATGGTGAGGTACTGAACGAGAACCAAATTAAATTATCAGAAAACTTTGCAAATACAACAGCCAATGCACCAGCATCTCCTTTAGTTGGTCAAACATTTTACGACACAACAACGAATCAATTAAAAGTGTATGATGGCGCACAGTTTAAAACAACAGGATCTGCTGTAAATTCACAGTCAAGTCCAAGTTCAGCGGCACAGGGTGATCTATGGTATGATACTGCAAATGGTCAGTTGTATGTGTACTCGGGATCAGCATGGATATTAGTTGGTCCAACATCATCATCAGGTGGTACAACATCAGGAACTATTGTATCAACAGTAACAGACACATCAGGTGTCACACAAACATATTTGGCACACACTATTTCAGACAATGTGGTTGCTATTACATCACAAAACTCGTTTACTCCTGGTACAACCATTACAGGATTTTCTACAATTACTGCTGGTACACAGATATCAAGCACAATATCAGGAATCAAATTCACAGGAACAGCCACAGATGCAGATGCACTTGGTGGTATTGCCGCGGCAAACTATTTGAGATCTAATGCAGATGACACAACAACTGGCACAATTACTATACAGAATGACGCATCTTTAGTTTTAGGTGCAGATGGTGATGTGTCGATTGGTATGTCATCAAATGATCTTAATATCCAAAACACCACCGCGGACGGAGACATCAATTTTAAAATTAATGACGGTGGTGTTACAAAATCAGCCATTGTGATTGATGGTGCAACAGGTGATGTTACTACTATTTCTAATTTGAATGTAACAGGAAACGTAACAGTTTCTGGCACAACAACTTCAGTGAACACAACCAACATGGAAATTGTTGATCCATTGTTGTTCTTAGCAAAAGGAAAAACAGACACAGCCGTTGATTCAGGAATCATTATTGATAGAGGTGTATCACTTAATGCTGGCATAATTTTTGACGAATCAGAAGATGAATTTGCAATGATTTTCACCACTGAAGACGGAACAACTGCAGGCAACGTAGCCATATCTTCATTTGCCAATCTGCGAGTGACTGCCACATCAGCACTATATAGTGACTTGGCAGAGAGGTATCATGCTGACGCTGTTTATGCCCCTGGAACCTTAGTGTCACTGGGTGGCGAAAAAGAAATCACAGTCACAACAAAAGCAGAAGAGGACGCATTCTTTGGAGTCATATCAACAAATCCTGCATACAAAATGAATGTAAATGCTGGATCAGATGAAACACATCCTTTTGTGGCACTTATGGGAAGAGTTCCTGTAAAAGTAAAAGGTGTTGTGCATAAAGGCCAACGTATCATTGTTGGACAAGAAGATGGAATAGCAGAGACAGAGCAACCAACTCAGTCAGGTGACAGAGCAATAGTTGGTAGAGCACTTGAAGAAAAACTATACGAAGACACAGACTTTGTAGAATGTGTGGTAGGAGTAAAATAAATGGCATATCAAACTGGTGATGCAATATTAGACGATCATTATAATGGTTTTGTTTCAACAGACGCTAACAACATTAATGATGTCACAGGACTTGGTGACGATGACAAAGGATATGGCCTAGCAGATTTATCAACAGTTGATACATCAACCACAGTACAGGCATCACAATGGACTGCATTGCTTGGAAGACTTAACATCGCAAGAAGTCACCAAGACACCAGCATAAACATTTCAACTTTTTCAGTGGCCTCTGGAGACATTATTGCGGCCATTGCCAATGTGTCAACAGACATTGGCACAGTCACTACCAACAGACACAATGTTAAAGCAGATGGTATTACTGCTAATGCGTACACAACAAAAACATTCACTGGTTCTTGGAAAGTAAACACAATTTATGAATTCAAACTTGTTTTTGCAGGCGGAGATGAAGCAAGACATTTTTTCAATGCCGGCGGAACAATCACAACAGCAGTTGGTTTATCTGGACACACATCAGATGCAAAAGCAAACGAATGGAAAGATTTGTTAGAAACACTTGTTGGAACATTTACATTTGATCACACCACTTGTAGCATAGGTGGTAGTGGAACAGCAAACACACTTACAAACACAAAAGGTTATTATGACTTGACTGATTCATATGTGGTACATCTTAAAATGTTTGCAGATTCATCACCATACACAGCCAACTTTGCACAGTTAGAAATTAAAAATGGAGGGGTCCATTCAGATGGTAGAAACAACCACGGTGAAAGTATATTCTTCAAATGGACACTATCAGATGCGGCGGCTGATGAGGTAGATGAAGGACAAGATCCACAGGATGCACTAGATGCCGCTGTAACAAACCTTGACATTGTAGACGGCAATCTGGCATTTACGGGCAACTACAATCAACCAGATGCAACACACTTAGGATCAGTGCCATCAGGCTCAGTCACATACACTTCAATCACAGAAACACAAGCATAAATTTTCTTGCATTTGTACTTTAAAATAAGTATAATATAAGTATGGACTCTGCAGAATTATCAAACTTTGCCAAGATGCGATTCAATCAATCTTTGGCTAAAAAGAACTTAGATGCTAAGATAGAATCAATCTTGACACTCGCCTATGGAGGTGGATTGTTTAATATTGATTATTCACTCATATCATTTGTACACACAATGCATCAAAATAATCAGACAGAAATGATTCTGCGAGATTCATTCAAAAATCCTGTCAAAATTGACAATACAAAAGATTTTTTAGAGCAACTTATTGAAAGATATCAAGAAGTTACAAATGAATATTATGCAGAACACACAAAAAACATCAACACAAAGTAATGGCATAGTTCTGATTGCTTATCAAAGCAGACAAATCGATTATGTAAAACTTGCCACAGTATGTGCAAAACTGATAAAAAAACATATGGTCAACAATCATATTACATTAATGACTGATCAAGAAGTTAGTAATCCAGTATTTGACAATATTATATTGGCAGACCCTGACGGTCCTGTCAGCAGAAGACCTGTGGTTGGAACCACTTACAATGATATATGGATCAACGGCAACAGACCAAATGTGTATGATGTTTCACCATATGATAACACACTACTGCTGGACGTTGATTATTTTGTTTTCAACAATTCACTTGATGCTTTGTTTGGTTCTGTTGAAACTTTCTGCTTTCATAACAAAGTTTATGATTGTGCTGAATCCAAATCATTAGAAAAACTAAACACATTTGGTCATTACAAGATGCCACACCACTGGGCAACTGTGTTGTATTTTACGAAATGTCCAGAAAGTGAAGCATTGTTCTCTGCAATGAAAATGGTCAGAGACAACTGGACTTATTATAGAAAATTTTACAGAATACATGAGAGTAGAATGTACAGAAATGATTTTAGTCTTGGTATTGCATATGATCTAGTAAAAGGATTCATGCGACATAAAACAAATTTTATTCCATGGCATCTTACAACTTTGCCTGTGGCAATCGAGGTTGCAGGCGTGAATGATAAAGGCATTGAATTTGTATCAGTATCTTCAAAACGCATGCGATGTTCAACACTAGGAAACAATGTGCATGTGTTACAAAAGGCAAACAATGAAAATTTAATGGAGCAATTAGAAAATTATGCCACAACGTAAACCACATCAGGAACAATGCGGCTTTTTTACAATCGCACAAAACACTGAAGATTGTGATTATGTAAGACTGGCATATTTGTTAGCACTGAGTATAAAAGCAACACAGTCTGATATTAAATCTTTTGCAGTTGCAGTTGACAATCCAGAAGATGTACCAGAAAAGTACAAAAAAGTTTTTGACTATATTATTCCGATTGGCACTGATGATGCCAAAGGTGATAAATGGAAACTAAAAAATGAATGGAAAAGTTTTTATTTGACACCATACAAAGAAACAATTAAGATTGAAGCAGACATGTTGATGACACAAGATATAAAAGATTGGTGGCCTTTGATGCGTCAACATGAATTACTATTCACAAATAGGATAACAGATTACCGTGGCAATTTTAGTAGAGCAAGATTCTATAGAAAAGTGTTTGACAATAACATGATGCAAGATGTGTATAACGGATTTATGTATTTCCGTTACACAAAATGGGTAAAAAAATATTTCGATGTGGTACGAGCATTGTTTAATGAGTGGACAGCAATAAATGACAATGTCCTGATTAAGACAAATGAACCAGTGCCAACAACGGATGTGGTAATGGGCGTAGCAGTAAAAATTATGAATGCAGAGTCCAAATGTATCAATCCTGGTATGTCCATTCCAAGTTTTGTGCATATGAAAGCCAAGATTAATGGTGGTTACAAAAATGATGATCACTGGCCTGACAAGTTAGGTTTATTTTGGCAATCACCCAAGCACATTAAAATAAATTCAATCAGACAACATCTGCCTGTACACTATCATGATAAAAGTGTAGCAACAGATGATCTTATAGCAAAATATGAAAAGGAGATAGCATGAGTACTGATGTAGAAGGCGATAATTTTTTTGCGGCTCTAAGTGAATTTCAAAATCAGCCAGAAAAAGTTATACAAAATAAAGTGTATTTTAACCAAAATGGAGAAATACAGAAAGTAAGTGCAGACCCAACCACTGACAAAATGGGTTTGGATTCAATTGATATTGATTCTGAAACTGCGACAAACTTAAAAACAAATGGCATGCAAAAATATCATGTGGTTGAAGGAGAAGTAAAACTGAAACCGCAAGAAGCAACACTATCTAATTCTGACTTTATGTTGAATAAAACAGAAGTCGAAGCAGATGTAGGCACAATAACAGATGCCAACGACCCTTCTATTGTGCATGGAACAGGCACAGTAGTTGAAGAGGATCAATCAAAGTACAAATAATGTTGATTGATGTTGCAGACTTAGACGTTATATTTTTAAGTTATGACGAACCCAATGCTGATGAAAATTGGGCAGATTTGAAAAGCAAAGTGCCATGGGCAAACAGGGTGCATGGCATAGATGGATCTGATGCGGCCCACAGAGCGGCTGGTGAAGCCAGTAACACAGATAGATTTATTTTAGTTGATGGAGATAACAAAGTAAAAGAAAACTTTTTTAATTTACAACTTGATCTAAGTTCGGTATCACGGAACGCAACTCTGAGGTGGAGAGGTTTAAATAATATAAATGGACTTATGTATGGCAACGGTGGATTATCATGTTGGACAAAAGACTTTGTAGCAAACATGAATTCGCATGAAAATGCAGATCCAGACGACAAAGCAAGTTTAGTTGAATTTTGTTATGGTGGAAACCATGGTGAATATCTTGCTTTAAATGGTTGTTATAGCACAACCTATAACAACAAGACGGCATATCAGGCATGGAGAGCAGGCTTTAGAGAAGGTGTTAAAATGTGTTTGGATAGAGGCAAAAAATACGATATAGAAACTTTACAAGAAAAGGCAGTAGCAAGAAACTTAGATCATTTAATTGTATGGATGAATATAGGCTCGGATGTAGAACATGGAATATGGGCAATGTTAGGTGCAAGACAGGGTTGCGAGATGACCATGTGCAGTGATTGGGATTGGGTGCAGGTACGCGACTTTAAATACTTAAAAAGTTTCTGGGAAGAAAATTTGAAAAAATATGAGAAAGACAATGACTTTGCAATTCAAAAATGTCATGATATTGGTGAAAAGTTAAAATATAAATTACAATTACCGATAATCAATATGACGCCGGAGCAAAGCAAATTTTTCAAAGATTTTTTTATTAAAAAACAGTCCAGTGACCTTATGGAATTGGACGATGGTAGACAATAACGCAAAAGGCGACACAGTACACGAAACAGCAGACGGTTATGAATCAGACTTCATGCGTTCTGCCCGTGAGGCTCAAGCAAAATTAAACACAGTATCTCCAAGTATGTGTTTGGCAAAATGGAACCAGGTTTCATTGCATCTACCAACAGGTCTAAACAATTCTTGTTACCATCCACCTTTACACAAAATGGAGGTTGGAAACATACACAACACCCAGTATAAAAAACAGCAACGTGCTAAAATGATAGCAGGAGAACGTCCTGAAGAATGCTCTTACTGTTGGAACATAGAAGATACTGGACAATTGAGTGATAGGCATTATCGATCAGGTGAGCCTTGGTCAATGATGGATTTCGACAAAATAGTTGCAGATCCTATGGCCGATATTAATCCAAGATATGTAGAAGTAAACTTCAATCATGCCTGTAATTTTAAATGTTCATACTGTTCTCCACAGTTTTCTACAAGTTGGGGCAAAGAAATAAATGATCATGGAGCATATCCAACATATTCTCCACACAATGCACCAGAACATTTTGTTGGTAACCGTAAACCAATACCACACAAAGATGAAAATCCTTATGTAAATTCGTTTTGGGAGTGGTGGCCAGAAATGTACAAGGATCTGAAACACTTTAGAATGACAGGCGGCGAGCCATTAATGGACAAAAATACATTCAAGGTCCTTGATTATGTGATACAAAATCCAAAAGAAGACTTGCATTTAGCAATTACAAGTAATTTCAATCCTCCATCATCACACGTTTGGGATCGATACATAGAAAAATTGCAAAAAATTTGTGTACCAGGAGGTATCGAACATTTTATGCAGTATGTTTCTGTAGACACATGGGGCAAACACGCAGAGTATATACGAAATGGATTAGATTTTGATGTCCTGTGGGCCAATGTCCATAGATTTTTAGAAAGAGTGCCTGAGAGAACGTCTCTTACTTTTATTATCACCTACAATAATTTAAGTGTGCTAGGAATAAAAGAATTATTATGGAATATATTAACCTTACGCAGACGTTACAGCAATGATTATCAACGTATATGGTTTGATACTCCTATATTACGAGAGCCGGCATGGCAAAGTATAAAACTTTTGCCAGAAGAATATCAAATGATACACCAAGAAGCAATAGACTTTATGAAAGAAAATTTAGAAACCAACGCAAACAGATTGCACGGTTTCAAAGACTATGAAATACAACGTATGGAGAGAGATTTAGAATGGTGGAAGACAGGATTACAAGTACAAGAGATGAGAAGACATAGATCAGACTTTGTTAAATTTTTTACAGAGCATGATCGCAGACGAGGAACAAATTTTTTAGAAACTTTTCCCCAAATGGCGGAGTTTTGGCAGTTGTGTAAAAATGCGTGAGAAGGATTTACATTACAAAGCAAGAGTATTAGATACAAAATCAGATTCATTTTGTGGTGCGAAATGGTATAATGCCACCATATGGTTAGGATCAGGCATGACTACCAGTTGCCATCACCCATTACCACACAAAATAGATGCAGAAGCAGTGAAGAAAAATCCAAAGGCATTGCATAATACTCCAGAAAAGAAAGAACAACGCAAATTAATGAAGTGTGGCGAAAGACCTGCAGGTTGTGAATACTGTTGGAAAATAGAAGACATGGGACCTAATCATGTGTCAGACAGAATATACAAATCAAAAATTTACAGTGACGATGATTTACAGACAGCCTATGAAACACCTGCTGAAGAAGATGTTAATTTACAAACTTTAGAAATATCATTTGACCGAACTTGCCAATTTGCTTGTTCATACTGCAATCCTGCATTTTCAACATCTTGGGTAAAGGATATTAAGAATAATGGCAGATACGAACAATTAACATCGGATGGTAGAAACCATTTTACACACATACATGAGTCATCACAACTTTATGGATATCAAGAAGACAATCCATACATTGAAGCCTTTTGGAAGTGGTGGGAGTCAGACTTACACAAAACATTACAAGAGTTGAGGGTAACAGGAGGTGAGCCATTAATGAGTGCAGACATGTGGAAGTTGTTTGATTGGTTCAAAGATAATCATGGTAAGAGTAATATGCGTCTTGCTATCAATTCTAATCTTGGAGGCAAAGATGCTCTTATAGATAAACTGATTCAAAAAGCACAGCATGTTGAACATTTTCATTTGTACACGTCATGTGAAGCAATTTTTGATCAAGCAGAATATATAAGAGATGGATTAGTATGGAGCACCTGGACAAAAAATGTTGATAGAGTGTGTGCAGAAGGCAACTTAGAAGGATTTCATATGATGTGTACTGTTAATGCTTTATGCTTATTCAGTTTGACCGACTTTTTAGATTACTGTTTAGAACTAAAAAGCAAGTATGGCAAGGATTTTCCTACATTTACGTTAAATATCTTGCGATTCCCAAGTTTCCAGTCGCCATTAATATTGCCAACAAATGTTAAAATTAAACAAAGGAAAATATTACAAACTTGGCTAGATAGAAACATGGGAAATCAATTACTACATGAAATGGAAATTAACCAAGTGCGAAGAACAATAGAATATTTACAAAGTGTTGAAAGGCCACATTCAGAGTCATTTGAAATGCCTAAATTACTAAATGACTTCAAACATTTTTATATGCAATATGATATTAGAAGAAACAAAAATTTTGAACAAACATTTCCAAAAATAAGTGAATGGTATGCAAGTTTATGACAGACAATAAAATAAACAAAGAAGATATAGAATCGTATTACAAGACCTATGACTATAACAGTCGACGTCCTGTTTTTATTGAACTAGAAATGTTGGATGATAGGCAAGAAGACTTGCTTATGCGAAGTGATACTTTTTGTATGTACCCATGGACACACATACATGCTTGGCCTGATGGTTATGTGTTTCCTTGTTGCGGTACAGATACAAATCCTATTGGATCACTAAAATTTCACACACTGGAAGAATTATGGAACAGCGAAGACCAAAAACAACTTAGATTAGACATGCTGAATGGTGTAAAAAATGAGATCTGCAAAAGATGTCACGAGCAAGAAGAGTCTGGATTTTTTAGTATGCGTAATAGTGCAAACAAACATCTTGGTCATCATATTGAGAGAGTAGGCAAAACAAATCCAGATGGATCATATGATGATTTTAATATTGTTTATTGGGACGTAAGATTTAGTAATTTATGTAATTTTAGATGTCGTTCCTGTGGGCCTAATTTTAGTTCTAATTGGTATGAAGATGCTGTAAGAATACATGGCGGCAAACCAATAGGGCATAAAAAAGTAATTTATGCTGGTAAAGATAAAGAAGATGTATGGCAACAAATGAAACCACATATACCTTACTTAGAACAAGTTTATTTTGCTGGCGGTGAGCCAATGATAATGGAAGAACATTATCGAGTACTAAAAGAATTAGTACGATTAGAAAAATTCGATGTGAAGTTAATTTATAACACAAACTTCTCGATGATGAGATACAAAGATCTTGACGTGTTAGAATTTTGGAAACTGTTTGATTCAGTATCAGTAGGAGCATCATTAGATGCGGCAGGTCCAAGAGGCGAATTAATGCGTAAAGGTACTGACTGGGATCAGGCTTGTAGAAATAGAGAAAGAATGTTAGAAGTTTGTCCTGGAGTTGATTTTTATGTATCTCCTACATTAAGTTTAATGAATTCACTTCATGTTCCCGATTTCCATCGAGAATGGATCGACCGGGGGTTCTTGAGACCACTAGACCTTAATATTAATATTTTGCAGAGTCCTAATTATTATCGTCTAGATTCTCTTACTCCCGGTTTAAAACAAGAGGTAAGGGCAAAATATGAAGAACATATTGCTTATATAGAGCCTAAGGATCCACTAACACGAGCAACAAATGGCTTCAAAAGTGCTATACAATTTATGGAAGCCAATGACAACACTCCAGTACTGCCTGAATTCAACAGAGTCATGGCAAGATTAGATGGCATAAGAGATGAAAGTTTTTATGATGTCTTTCCGGAATTGAAAGAGTTGGAGCAGTATGTCTGATAGAAAATTGTGTCCACTTCCATGGGTAAGTATTGAAACCTCACCATTTGGTGAATTGCGACCTTGTTGTTTGTATGATGACTACATTAAAAAAGATGATGGCTCAAACTTTAACATTGCCAAAGGCGACAGCATATTAGAAGCATTTAACAGCACATCAATAAAAAATTTAAGGCAAGAATTTATAGATGGCGATCAGCCTGACGGATGCAGACGATGTTGGTCTGAGGAAGACGCAGGCATAGTGAGCAAACGGCTAAGAAGTGTTGCTCAATATGAAAATAAAAATATCAATTTTTATGTACCAGAAGGCGACAAGGTAAGATTTTTAGACTTAAAATTAGGAAATATTTGTAATCTCAAGTGCAGAATATGTGGTAGTTGGTCTAGTTCAAAATGGGCCGCAGAAGAAATAGCATATCTTAAAGCAGATAAAAATTTCGAAAGGACTCAAATTTTACAAGATCAATACAACTACAAAAGAAAATTGTTGAAAGATGGTGCATGGCCACGAGAAGTTAGTACTGTATGGACGGAACTAGATTCTGTTATGCAAAATATAGACCTTATGGAGTTTACAGGAGGTGAGCCTTTAATGATTCAAGAGCAATTTGATTTATTAGAAAGTGCTGTAAAAAATGGACATTCTAAAAATATCAAAGTGCATTATAACACAAATGGCACACATTATGTAAAAAATGCTGTTGATAATATTTGGCCAAATTTCAAAACTATTGAATTTGCATTTAGTATAGATGACGTAGGAGACAAGTTTGAATATCAAAGATACGGGGCAAAGTGGGACGAAGTCAATACAAATATCACAAATTATCATGCTTTAGCAAATGAATCTTGGTTTTCTTCGCAAGTTTGTATGACGTTTAGTGCATTCAATATTTTAAGTGTACCAGAACTATTAGAATGGGTTGATACACAACCATTTGGTCACGTGTATTTTAATTTAATGCATGATCCAAAGCATTTCAATATGAAAGTTTTACCAGATCCTGCCAAAGAAAAAATAGCAACAAGAATAATCAGACAAACTGAAAACACGAAATACTATGACAATGTAAAAAATTTATGTAATTTTTTATTGCAAAAAGATAATGAGATAGAGGACAACAAAGACAAATATTGGGCAGATTTTAAACGTCATTTATTACAAACAGATAAATTTAGAAATCAAAATTTTGCAGACACTTTTCCTGATTTGTATGTGTTGATAGAAGAATGGTTGTAAAAAAGAATCCAAATCAATACTTGTGCATGGCACCGTGGACACACACTTATTTGTCTCCACAGACAGAAAGAAGAATGTGTTGCACTAGCACTGAGCCAGCACAAAATTTCAAACAATACATAGATGCTGATGATGGAAAGAATAGATATGAACCCCTTACTCTAGATGAACATTGGAACTCCGAGCACATGAAGTCTGTAAGGAGAAGGATGATGGCTGGCGAAGAGTTACCAGAATGTAAAGTATGTAACAACCAATTGTTGAATGCAGATGTGTACCGAAATTGGTTCAATAGTATGTACAAAAGATATGAAAGTGATATTTGGTTGCACACTGATCCTGATGGCACTACGTCAATGAAGCCAATCAGTTTTGATTATAGATTTTCAAACCTTTGTAATTTTAAATGTAGGATGTGTGGCCCGATGTTATCAAGTAGTGCTGAAGCAGAAGCAAGACGAATGAAATCTTGGTCTATTCCTGGAGACCCATGGATGATGCCACCAGTAAGAGATATGATATCAGAGTTCCAAGATACGCAGATTGAAAAAGAATTTTCAGATGCAATAGAAGAAAAACGTATAGAAGAAATCTACTGGGTTGGTGGTGAACCACTAATGTACGCACAACACTGGAAATATCTACAACGAATTGTTGATTTGGGATATCCAGAACAAGTAATGCTTAGATATAACACAAACCTCTCGAGAGTAAATTATAAAAAACAAAATTTGTGGGAATTGCTGTCACATTTTCCTAGATGGAACATGTTGGCTAGTTTGGATGCAACTGGACAAATTGGTGAATACATTAGGACCGGATTGAAGTATAACAAATTTATTGAAAATTTAGAACAAGGAATTGAAACAGCCACAGGGAGAGAACAAAGAATAGATTTAGATCTTACAATAACAACTCCTGGTTTGTTGGATCTAAAAAATATGTTTGATTTGAGTATCAAATATAGATTAATTTTGTACACAAAAGTTGTGTTTACTTTTTCCAATGATTTAATTTTAAGTCCTATTTCAGTACCAAAAAAGATACTACACAATATTATAGATGATGTGTTAGAATATGCAAAGCCAAGAGCAACATGGAGACAACAAAATTTTATTAACACACTAGAAGCAATGAAAACTAGACCAACCACACAAGAAGAATACCATAATAGTTTTCACTCTGGATGGGAAGAAGGAAAAAAACGTATCAAAAAACTTGAAAACTTCCGCAAAGACAGTTATACTTTAGATAACATTTTGGAACAAAACAAAGACCTTTTAGCATGGTATCAGTCAATATAGTATCATTTGGTGATAGTTTTACTTTTGGTAATGAGTTGCCAGGTGACAATCCCGGGCCTAGTAAAGTGACATGGGCGGGAAAAATTGCAGATAAAATAAATTGCAACTATGAATGTAGAGCAGAAGGTGGCAATTCAAATTCTGCAATTACACGTTCTGTCATTGATTGGTTAGCACATAAAGAAGAATCCAACGATTCAATGGCGATGATTATGTGGACATTCCCTGGACGATATGAATACATGTTTAACCATGACAATGCATGGCATAATGTAACACCATGGGAAGCAGATCCAAATATTGATGTGTTAAAAAAACAATATAAAAACTTTGATGAAGAAACATACAAAGAAAACAAAGAAAAATTAGAAAAAATAAAAGGCACTCCAATTGAGTTTCATGCAAAATCACACTTTGAACACATTGATAGTCATGAATATGCTTCATTTATGGCTATGAAGGAAATACTACTTACACAAAACACTTTACATTATTATAATGTTCCGTATATGTGTTGTTTTGCACATAATTCTATATTCAATTTGTCTCCAGGCAACACATTGATTTACTCTTTGCTTGATCAAAGCAGATGGTTTCAGTTTGATAACAATCAAGGCTTTATGCAATGGGCAGAAGCACAAGGTTTTAAATTTGGGTCAACACATCCATTAGAAGATGCACATGAAGAAGCGGCAAAACTTATGAGTGCTTGGATATTGGATAATTACTAGTATGATAACAGCAATAAAACAGTGGTGGAAAAACGTGATGTTCAAACATAAGGCTCGAAAACAATTTAAGAAAAAAATGAAAGAACTTAAAAAACGTGACCCATTTATCTATCACTGATTATCATGCCAGTCTATTAAAATTACCAATCAAGAAAGGCGTTATACAAACTGACATAAATGGTTGGCTACAACCAAAAGAAGCACATTATCTATATGAATGTGCATATGAATCTGTAAACATTTTAGAACTAGGCCCATATCATGGATTGTCAACAAGCATTATGGCAAAAGCAAAGATGGAATCTGGAAACAAAGGATCAATTACCACTGTTGATGTGTTCGAGCATAATATACAAATTACAAAACAAAACTTAGAAAAAATTGCACCTTCTGTAAAAATAAGTTATAATGTAGATGATGCAATTAATTTTTGTATAGAGCAAAATGATTTGGCAATGCCTATATTTTATGATATGATTTTTATAGATGCCAATCATACATATGAATGGATGAAACTATTGACAAGCAAAGTAAAATTATTGGCAGATGGCAAGATGTTGTTTCACGATTATTATCATAGATCCACTGGAGTAAGACAGGCAGTTGAAGAACTACTAGGTACACCGAATAAAAGAGTAGGGTCGATAGGAGTGTATGCATGAAAATTTTAGGGTTGAGTGCATTGTTCCATGATGCCAGTGCCGCTTTCATAGAAGATGAAAAGATTGTTTGGGCCGGTCATGCAGAAAGATATGATGGAAATAAATTAACAAAACATCTTAACAGTGATTTAATTGATGAAGGATTGGCAAAAGGCGGAAGACCAGATATAATTGCCTGGTATGAAAATCCATGGAAAAAGAAAGCAAGACAAATATATGCAGGTGAATACAAAGAAGCATTCTCTTATAGTAATTTGCCTGGGCATTATCTTAAATGTTTCCCACAGTTAAAAGATATACCTATCAAATATTGTGATCATCATTACAGTCATGCCTGTGCTGGATACTTTACATCTACTTTCAATGAATCTGCTATTGTTGTGATTGATGCCATAGGAGAGTGGGACACAGCAACAATATGGCATGCAAAAGGAAACAAAATAAAAAAAATAAAAAGTTACAAATATCCAAACTCATTAGGTCTTCTTTATACTGCATTTACTGTGAGGGCAGGATTACGTCCTGTTGATGAAGAATATATTTTAATGGGTATGGCTGGTTGGGGTGAACCAAAATATGCAGGTGACATAATGCGTGACTTTATTGCACTGGATTTTTCTCACAAAGGTGATGTTTTCAAGTTGCGACAAAATGTACATCGTGGCATAGGTAAATGGTTTCCTAATGCAGATCTTATGGATCTAGCGGCGAGTATTCAAAAAGTTACTGAACAAACAATAGCAATGATAATGCAACAAGCCAGTGAACTTGTTGACAGTCCTAATTTATGTTATCAAGGCGGAGTAAGTTTGAACTGTGTGGCAAATCATATACCAACAAAATGGTTTGATAATGTTTGGATTATGCCTAATCCCGGAGATAGTGGAAATGCTTTAGGTGCCGCACTGGCACAAAGAAATAATTATGTAAAGTGGCAAACACCCTATCTTGGTACAAATATACCTGGCGAGTATCCAGTTGAAAAAGCATTGGACTTGTTATTGAAAGGTCAAATATTTGGTATTGCAAGTGGACCAGCAGAATATGGCCCCAGAGCATTGGGCAACAGATCACTAGTGGCAGATCCACGTGGTTCAGAAATAAAAGACCGTGTGAATGAGATAAAACGCAGACAAAAATTTAGACCTTTTGCACCTGTAATACTAGAAGAATATGTGCATGAATATTTTGACATGCCAACAAAAACCAGTCCATACATGCAATTTACTGGTATTTGTAAGTATCCAAATAAGTTTCCTGCTATCACGCATATAGACGGTACGAGTCGCGTTCAAACGGTGTCTAAAACGCAAAATAAGGGCCTATATAGCCTGATAAAGGCCTTTATGGATCAAACGGGTTGCCCAATGATTTTGAATACATCTTTGAACATAAGAGGCAAACCAATGGTCAACACAAGAGCAGATGCTGATGAGTTTGAAAAGAGGTACGGTATTACCGTTGTATCATAATGCATGACATTTTTATATGGGATAAACCAACTTGTGACAGAGAAATTGCAAATATAAAAACCAAATATCCTTTTGCTAATACTGTGAATGGAAGTTGGATCGATGCATTTAAAACTTCTGCCAAAGAAAGCAAAACCAGATATTTTTGGTTGTTAGATCCAGCAAACAATCACAGTGACTTTGACTTTGAATGGGAACCTGTTCCATGGGAAAGCACACATACTCATACCTTTGCAAATCAATATCAAAGATTAAGCGGAACAGTATTAGGAAATCGCAAGCAAATATTAAATTCAATTGACGAAATACATGATGTAAACAACCTTCCCAATCTGCATTTTCATAATCAAAAAATAATTCGGTCAGAATCCCATGATTGCTTTGATGTGATCGACGGCGATTATATTGATGCAATAAAGACCGGTGCTAGAAAAAGCAGTACTGATTTCTATTGGATACTTGATCCAGGAAACAACCATGACAACTTAGACATGAATTGGGTGCCTGACAAATTTGAAGAAAGACATACTTGGGCATTTGGTAATGAGTATCAAACAGTAAGTGGCACAATGTTGTTGAATAAAAAAAATATATTACAAACACAAATTTTAAAATTTAAAGATATTCCTAATTTGCACACACACAGTAAAAAATTAAAAAGTAAAGGACAAGAAAAACAGGTGTTCTTTTATGATCATACTGTTGACTTTATAGATTTTGTAAAAGACGCGGCTGAAAACTCCGAAACAACTTTATTTTGGGTACTAGACTTCAACAATGATCATAGCAATTTTGACATGGAGTGGCGACCAGAACTGTGGGAAAGTAATGATACACATATTTTTTCAAATCAGTATCAAAAGTTTTCCTACACAATGTTGGTCAATAAAAACACAATAATAACAAATCTAAATAAAATAACAAGTATTGACAACTTGCCTAATGCACATTATAGAGATGATATTGTTTTACAAAAGAATGTGTATCATGATAAGTTCATATTAAATGATACTAGTTCTGCAGGCCAAAAAGAAATTGCAAAATTAAAAGAGGCATATCCACAAATAAAAGTTTTAGATGATTCGTTAGTTGATGCAATAAACAATGGAGCAGAACAATCTACAACCAGGCAATTTTGGATTATTGACCCTAGTAATAATCATGACAATTTTGACTTTGGATGGGTGCCAGAGGCATGGAATGACAAAGACAGTTGGAGTTTCGGTAATGAATATCAAGTTGTGACGGGTACTATGTTGTTAAACAAAGAACAAATACAGTCACGAAAAGTTGCAACATTCAATGATATTCCATTTTTAAACTATCATACAAAAATTAAATTAAGCAAAACAAAAGGACAGTATGATGTTTTTGTTATGGAAGATTATAAAAATGCAGAAGAACTAGAAAAAATTATTAAGCAGTTTCCAAATGCAAATCTTTTGCCTGAAAACAATTATGAGTCAGCGTATGACAAGGCAAAAATATTGTCAAACACAAAACATTTCTGGTTGTTGGACCCTGCAAATAGTCATAATAATTTAGACTTTGATTGGATGCCAGCACCATGGGAACAGAATGTTGTACATGCATTTGGCAACCAATATCAAAATTTTAGTGCAACTGTTCTAGGGCATAAGGATGTAGATGCCACAAATTTAAAATTTCATAAAGAGATGAAACTAACAATAGGACAAGGACAAAAAGATATTTTTTACTACACATCTGATCAAGACTTTATAACACGATTGAAAGAATGTGCTGAACAGGCCACCAGTAGACACTTTTGGTTGTTAGACAAATCTACAGACAACGATAAATTAGACTTAGATTGGGTGCCTGCTCCGTGGGAACTAGATCACACACATGCTTTTGGCAACCAATATCAAAAATTTTCACACACAGTATTTGCACACACAGACACAATTAAAAACAATTTAAATGTTATTAAGGATTTTGACACAATTCCTCACATACACTTCCATGATGAAATCACTCTTGTGAAAACAGAACAAAGTTATAATATATTTGTTTACCAACCTACGGGGGTTGACTGCTCTGCAGAAATAAATCAGTTGAAGAAAAAATTTGATACTGTAGAAATAATTGAAAACATGCAATACATCGGAGCATTGTTGATTGCCGCGGCAACAAGTCAAACAAAACATTTTTGGTTTATTGATCCACAAAACAATCACAACAAATTCGATTTCAATTGGATGCCACCTTTATGGGAGCGTGACCATGTACACGCTTTTCCAAACGAATATCAAAAATATTCTGGCACAGTATTAGGACATAAAGATAGTATTCTTGCATTGTATGACAAAATAAAATCTTATCGTGATATTTTAAATTTACATTTCCATGACGATATTCCTTTACAACGTAATAAAGGACTCACAGAAGTATGGTGGTTAGATTGCAACAACAACAAACCGCCCACAGTTGATGGAGAACTTTATACAACTAGATTTTTCGGTGATTGGTTTAGCACAATCAAAAGAATTGCAAACAAGACTAAACAAGATTTCTTTTGGGTTGCAGGTGGCATGAATAATTATGATTCATTTGATTTTAATTGGGTACCACAAGCATGGGAGTATGATGCCTTACATTGTTTTTCAACAGGCAAGCAAGAATATGGAGATACCTTTTACGTGAACAGGAAAACATTCTTAGCACAGGCAGGCAAAATTGAAAAACTAAAACATTTTAATTACATTCACTATTACAATGTGGACACAATAAAACGTGAACAGTATCCTGTGTATGAATTTGAATTGGGCAAAGCACAAACAGTTTTACAAGCAGTAGACACAACAAGTGATTATTTTTGGTTAGTCAACAAAACTTGCAGTCCAAAAACTATTCCTGATTATGTGCCAGAATATTGGCATGACAGACAGATACACGCATTTGGAGATTATCAAGACATAATGTTAATACCACAACAAGCAAAGACTGTGGTCAAAAACCAACTGTATGATTATCCCCATGTTAAATTACATACTGCTGGAATATACCATAGACCAATGGATATCGTATTTGTAAGTTATGACGAAGTAAATGCTGAAAGAAACTGGCAACTATTAAGTGAAAAGTTTCCTAGAGCAAAAAGAGTGGATAAAGTTGAAGGTCAGTTGAATGCTTTAAAACAAGCCGCCGAAATGTGTGATACACCTTTTGTTTTTTATGTGTTTGGAAAAAATAAAATACACAATGACTTCAAGTTTGATTTTCAACCAGACAGGTTGTCCAATCCTAAAAATTATATTTTTTATGCACACAATGAAGTGTTAGATTATGCTTACGGTCATGGTAGTATATTGTTATATGATCGCGAATGGCTATTAGCACAGACTGAAGAAACAATAGGCATTGATGTTACATTAAGTCACGAATTGGAGGTCATACCGGAAGTAAGTAGCACAGTATGTGTTGATGATGCTTGGTCGGCTTGGCGAACTGCATTCAGAGAAAGTTACAAATTGGCACAGTCAGAAAATGTCACCGACAAATATAGATTAAAGTTATGGTGTACAAGTGACAGAACAGAGTTTGGCAAGTACAGTAAAGATGGTGCAAACAAAGGAAAAAATTACTATACAAACAATCCAAATGATGCTAGAATTAATGATTGGTCATTTTTAAAACAAATATTTAAAGAAACATGGGAATAAAATGAAAGTAGGAATCGCAAATTTAAAAAGAATAGTAGACAAGCATAAAAAAGATATTGATTCTGCCATTGCAGAATGTCTTGACAAAAGTTGGTATATCAAAAGTCCTGCAGTTTCTAAATTTGAAGCCAAACTTACCAAATACTGTGAAAATACTGTTGCCACTTGCAGTAGTGGTACCAGTGCGTTATTGATGGCGTATGAACAATGTGGTATTGGTCCTGGTGACAAAGTGATTGTGCCCAGTTTCACTTTTATTAGTACTGCAGAAATGTTAAGCAAGGTTGGTGCAACACCAGTATGGGTAGATGTAAACATGGAAAACCATACAATGGATATAGAAGATCTTGAACGTAAAATGGACATGCATGATGATATCAAGGCCATTGTTGGAGTTGATACAAATGGACACACTTGTGATTGGGACAGAATTAGAGAAATAGCAGATCCCTATCATATTCCTGTGGTACAAGATGCCGCACAATCATTTGGTGGAAAATATAAAGGTAGAATAAATGGTAGTTACAACTTAACTTGTTTTTCTTTTTACCCTGGTAAAAATTTATTCTGTCTTGGGGATGGTGGTGCTGTAGCAGGTCCTGAAGAAGATGTCAAAAGAATAAAAATGGCATCAGATCATGGCAGGAGAACCAAATATGATCACGAATTTTTAGGTTGGAACGAAAGACTAGATGCTATCCAGGCAAATATATTAAACAAACTTTTACCTAATATTAACAAATGGAATGCAGAAAAAACAAAAATTGCAAAGATCTACAATGAAAATTTAACCACAAATTACACACCTAAATCTGCAGATTGGTGTACACACACATACAATCAATACACTATATGTGTACAAGATCGTGACACAGTTTTTAACACTTTAGCAAATAAAGGAATAACTTGTGGCAAGGCATGGGGTTCTGGTTTACATCAACAAAAATGTTATGCAAATAGAGATGCTCTTGTTCCTAATACAGAAGTAATTGCAAAAGAAATAATTAGTTTGCCATGCTATCCAGGTCTTACTGAAGCAGAACAAGATTATGTAATACAACAGGTTAATAAACTAATTTAGATTCAATAAGATCAACTACCTTTGCTACATCAATAGCACTATCTACATTAGTTTTTGGCCTTTGAAGAGCAGGATATCCTTGTTCTCTATAAGCAATACAATCAAAGAAATGTTTAAGTTCACATGACAAAGGACTTGGCCCTTCAAATTCAAATGTTTTACTTACTACTTCTTTGTTCAGTTTACCGTCCACAAGCATATGATTAGTCTTTACCAATGTTTCCTTATCTGTGTCCCAAACAAGTGTGCCTTCTGTACCAATCACTGTAACCAGTCTTCTTCTTATAGGTGAATACCAACTAGCATCACATTCTACATGTATTCCATTTATTTCACCTTTAAATCTTACACGGTCAGGCACACTATTATGAGTATAATTGTTACTTTCAACGTGATTAACATTTACGACACCGTCACCTAAGTAATTAAAAAAACTTATATCATGCACCGCAAGACTACTTACTGGGGTAATTTTTGTTTGGTATATGCCCCAATTGGTTCTTTCAGACTTGATACTAATAATTTTTCCAATATCGCCATTTGTAATAATTTTTTTTATCAGTTGTCCATGCATATGATGAATGAAAATGTGTCCTACCATTAGTATGTTATCACCTTCTAATTTTTTAAGTTCTTCGCATTCATCTTGTGTCTGTGCCATTGGCTTCTCAACATACACATCACGGTTGCGTGATAAAAAATATCGTGCTTGTTCAAAATGCTGATCTGCTGGAGTTGCCAAAATTACAGGCCACGGTTGTGTTGCTTGTTCTATTGTTGTGCCTTGTCTAGCATCTATTACAGATACTTCTTTGCCAAGACCTTTAAGTTCTTCTAATACTTTAGATCCCCAATAACCTGCCCCGACTAGATATACTTTATCCATAAAATTCTTTTATCTTTTTAATTACATAATCTTGTTCACGTATTGTGTGATAACAAGGTAAACTTAAAACATTCTTAGTTACATGTTCAGTCTTTGGTAGTCGATCCAAACAATACACGCCATATGCCTGTGTTTCATGCACACCTAATGGCCATGATATTCTAGTTTGTATTTCATTCTTTTTCAAAAAATCAACTAAATTATTTCTTGTGTTATCTGGGCATTCTATACCATACACATAATATGTATGATATGATCCTGGTCTTTGCAAAGGTGTCTTAACAATACCCGCTAATTCTTCATCATAAATTTTACACACTTCACGTTTTGAATCTATCCACTCATCAATTTTTTTAAGTTTTGCAGACAGAACTACTGCATTGATATTAGACATCCTTGCATTATATCCAACCTCATCAAATTCTCCTGCTATTCCTGTACGTCCATGCACACGCAGGGATCTGATATTTTCACATACATCGTGAAATCCACAGACTGCACCGGAATCTCCAAAAGCACTTAGTGTTTTTTGAATGTTGAAACTAAAACAAGTTATGTCTGCAAGTGTGCCAACTTTTTTGCCGTTCCAAGTTGTGCCGAATGCATGAGCACCATCTTCGATCAAACACAGATTATGTTTTTCTGCTATTGTTCTTAATTTGTCAACATTAGGAGTTTGTCCATACAGAGACACATAACTCAGTGCCTTGGTCTTATCAGTAATAGCATCTTCTATTTTGTCTGCATCAATGTGATAGTATTCATCTACATCCACAAACACAGGCTTTCCGCCTGCTTGAACAATACTTTCTACTCCTGCTCCAAAAGTAAGAGATGGAGTAATTACTTCATCGCCTGGGTGTAAATCTAAAAGATGATATGTTAGCAACAATGCGGCAGTACCAGAACTTACAGTCGCGACATCCGGAGACCCAGTGTATCTTATTAAATTGGCTTCTAAATTGGAATTGGTTGTTCCACCTAAAAAATCCGATTGATCAATGATATTAGAAATACCAGTATCGATATCGTCCTTACACTCTGTGTACTGTGCTCGGAGATCCCAATATGGCACTCTCATAATGTGCTCTATTCGGCTTTGGCTTCTTTAGTAGTCCCTACAGGTCTTCCACGTTTTGGTCTTAAACTTGGATCTAATGCGTATGCAGATTCTCTCGAAATTGCCGCCTTGGCTTCCATTTCTTCTGCTTGAGCAAGTAGTGCCGCCGCCTCTTGTTTCTGTGCGACATCATTATCAATTACTGGCTCATCTGACTCTTGCACTGAAAGTTCTTCAACTTTCATGCCTTTTTGTTCTGCTATTAGTTTGTTAAGTTCAAATAAAGCAACGTCTGTACCGTCATCAGTCATGACAATGTCTTTTGTGGACATCTTTTTAAGTAGACCTTGTTGATGTATTGACTCTAGCATATTGCTTTGATCTGGTAGTGTAAGCCTAGTTGCAAAGTCACCAAACTCAAATGCCGCCTGTCCACCTGGTGATGCTATTCCATCTCTGATTGCATCTTCCATCATAGGACGTAGTGCGTCTAGATCAACTATCAAACAATTTTCGGGTTCATTAGGAACAGTTTTAAAAAATACTGCTACCTTAGATCCCTTGTCTTTGATCATTCCTAAATGTTTCATTATTTTTTCTCCTCAGATGCTTCTGCTTCTTTTTGAGCCGCCATCTGTTCATCAAGACTTGTTAAAAATTTACTCAGTTTATCAAAGATTGTTCCGACTGCTGACAACTCAGCCGCCTTGAACGCTCCCCTGTTTGTTGCAACTTCAATTATTCCCTGAATACTTTTTAAGTCACCAACACTGAGTCCACCTGTTCCATCTTCTTCCGGATTTGCTGGTGGTGTCTCTGTTACCGCAGGAGCCTCCGCTACTGCTTCTTCTTTTTTTGTTTCTTCTGCCATAATGGTCTCCTACATTAATAGTACTATTATAATAATATCGGTACTAATTAGTCAATATTTAAAAATAATAATATGCTACTATTTAATTGGATAATATATGCATATAAAGAAAGTGGCTGTAAAAACCACACTTGTATGCCTATAGATCGCCTTTTTTCCTGTTTTCAGAATGGAAAACACTAAACTCACCTGCTGGATAACGGCTCTTTAACTTATCTACATTCTCTAGCACCACATCATCAGGATTAATATTGAGTGCTCTGCAGGCATTAATCCAATACCACAAAATATCTCCCAGTTCCCGCTTCATATGGAACTTGGTTTCTGGATGTAACTCTTTTCCTTGGAACAAAATCTTCTTAACTATTTCTTGAAATTCGCCAGTCTCACTGCCTAAACCAATCGCCGCTGTCATTAGTAAAGACACATTAGTATCTGGATCAAATTCTTTTATCTTGTTAAAAACTTTTTGTAAACTTTCTATATCGTTGCTCTCATCGCTTGTAACTTTTTCTACAAAATTTTTATAGTCGTTCAACTTCACAGGATCAGGCTTTTTATATCTAGGAGGCATTGATGTTTGTTGTGACCTGTAAATATGATTGGTAGATTTCATAAATTGTGCATTGTTGGTTTTACTCATATGTGTGCTCCTAGTTGGTTATATGTTATTACACTATAATTTTGTTTATTTGTCAATATACTTTCAGTCAAAGGTCCACTGTGTTTAATTTGATATTCTTTTGGTAACACATAAAAATAATTGGTATGATCTCTGTTTTTATCAATAAGACTAATAAATTGTTTTCGTTCTTTGACATAAGCAGGCCCCTCATCTTCTTTTGTTTTGTAGGCATTTGTGTCTTTGTAAACATTGTTAAATTTGTTGTCGTCTCTATTTGTCATATCAAATCCTAGTATAAAAATATTATCTGGTTTTTGTTTGACTGCCATGGTCAATGCTTGAAGTCCTGCGTAATAATGTATATGTGTGTTGATGTTAGGAATAGGCAATAGATTCATATTCTTTTTACTCACTTCATCTTGGTATTTGTTTAAAATAAAAGTTCTTACTTCGGGAAAAGTATAAGCCGTATTAGTCATCAAATAATCACTTTGGTATAGTTCTTCAGTTATATTTAGATCTTTACATACCAAAACATCAACAGTATAATCTCTAAAAATCGCATTACATCCGTAAGTGGTGAATTTATTCAATTTATTGAGATCAAAGTCTCTTCTTGATTCTCCATTTCCAATTACAAAAAAGTTTACCAAAAATATTTTCCTTTGTAATTTAATAATTTTTGCACACAAACAAATTCATCTAAAAAGTAATGGCTACTAATATACCCTTTGGTATCATGTACAGCCGATGGATGTTTTGTAAACCATAATACCGGAGTTGTTTCTAAATCAAAAGTGTTTCGTATGTTCTCAACAGCCGCAAAATGTTTATTGTACACATAATCAAAATCAAACTGTTGAATTAAAATATTAAACATGTTGGCTGATGTTTTTGGATACATTTCTATTTCGGAATCGAAAGTTTGTCGATCATTGATTCTTGTTCGTGACCATCTGAACGCAGGTCGCAAATCAGCCACAGGCCAAGTTTTGTTCATACTGAAAAATATTTGATCTATGCCTTCAAAATTTAAATTTAAAGTTTCGGTAGAAATAGGAAGCCAAGTTAAATCCAAAGCAATTTTGGCTTTTTTATCTTTTGCCTGACTTATTATTTCGTTCAATTGTTTGATTGTATACCATGGTGAAGGATATTCTAAAAGCACATTGGCATACAAAGGAATCTGACAGTTAGGATTTGAAGTGCCTTGAAAAGGATCCATTCGTATTATTTCTGTTCCTTCTAACAGTTCACCATGCATATAATACATTTTAGATGGCATAAAAATTACTCTAGTGCTATGCACAAAAGACTCCAAAGAGTCTGACACTCCCGTAGAATGTGTGAAATGGTCAAAATCCTCGAGGCCATACATGGCGATTCGTTTTGAACTGACCAACCATTTTTCTATATTGGCTCGGCTGTTTTGGGCAACCGGCTCACGTAATTGTCCTAATTTTGTGTCATTTATAACTTTTGATATTTCTTCTGTGTGTGGAGGTGTAGATCCGGTGTACATAAATTTTGCATCACGTAGTACTGTATCAAAAGTTTTTGTTCTGTGTGTGCCAGTCTTCATTGGCCATTTTACATATTCGAATTCTGAATTAGCGATCGTCCATGCCGCTTTGTTAAGTAAACTTTGATCACTGTGTATGTCAATATTAAGTGTACTGACATAACCAAAGTAACCGTCGAACTTGATAGTTTGAGGGGCATCAGGATGCAATGCTTTATCTATTTTAATTTCTTCTTCTTCTATTTGCTTTTTAAAACTGCCACCATTAATTAAAAAAAATTGCAAAGTGGCATAAGAATCTTCGTCTGCAGGATCTAGTTTTGCAAATGCTATAGATAAAGAATTTTGAGGCTTAATTTTTTCTTTAGAAATTGTTAAATTAGCATCAAGTATTTCACCGTTCCATGTGCATACAACAAATGCCTTTCCAAAACATTTGATGCCTAATTCAATTTGCTCTATGGGATAATCAAACTTTATCATCGTAATTACAAGTTATTCCAAAAGGTGGAGTAATCGGATCTCCGAATTGACTGTGAATTATCCAAAGTGTATCACAGTAATCCTCATTGCCCCATTCATATGTGTATCCATCTGTAAAGCATACAAATTGCTTTGGAACAATTCCATTTTCATCCATCCACTTGTAATTAGCACTAATATCTGTACCACCATAACCACCTGGCTTCCAATCAAACAGTTCATCAGCATTCTCAGGAGTAAAATCAGTAACACTTTCTTCATGAACTTCTGTATCAAATGACCAAAGTTTAATATTATAATCTGTATATCCATCCATGATATGTTTGATCTCACTAAGAAAGTCTTTTATTTGTGTGTCAGTAATACTTCCGGAAGTATCAATTGCAACACAAAGATCAATTGTACTTTCTACAGAAGATGCAGGAAGTATTGCATCCATGTGCCATGTTTTTCTGTTAGGGCGGGCAAATGTAAAGTCTGATTTTACAGTACTTTGTATCTGCTGACTTAACAAGTCTCTCCAATTTATTTTTGGAGCAGTAATATCATTGATCAACTTTCTAACTGCACCTGGTATTTTTTCTCTACCAGCCGCTTGTCCACCTTGAAGTACTGCCTCTTTGATCTGATCTTTCAATTCTTTTTGTTCTTCTTTGCTCATTTCTGGACATTTAACTTTGTGTTCATTTCCATCTTCGTCTGTGTATGTTGCTTCACCTTTGTCAAGATCCATATGCACGTCTAAAGATTTAAGTTTATCCAGTAATTGCATCTGATCTTTGTATTCTTTGTAAAGATCATCGTATATTTCTTCTGATGATTTGCCTTGATATTTGTAATCTTGTAATATAGGCACAGAATGAATTTTTTCTCCTACTTGTTCATCTACCAGTATTTGATTCACTGCATAGTCACAGGCAATATTAAACAGTTGAGGATCACGGTCATTGCGTCTAAGCAAATGTTCAAAAGTAACATGTAACACTTCGTGGCCAAACAAAAATTCAGTTTCTTTAGGAGTCAGTATGTCAATGAAGTCCGAATTGTAATAAAAGTTTTTTCCGTCAGTGGCCGCAGTTGGAATCCAGTCACTAGCCTCAACCAGTTTCAGTCTTGTTGCTAAATTACCAAAAAATGGTTGTTTCAATAGCAAACCTACTCTGGCAGTAACCAGTTTCTCTTTCATTGCTTCTGGGTCAGCCTTAACGCCTTTGCCGACCCAATCAGTTGCCTGTTTTTTGTTTACAGTGGTAACAGTCATTATTCCCCCATTGCTGAGATTACATACTTACCATACTTCTTATGAAATTCATCAAAACTTTTCAGTTTGGACGGATCAAATGGAAGTTGATAATTAGTAAGGGCAACCTTCACACCCATAACAACCAACTCTGTTTCAAAGTTGTCCATCATAAATCTAAAGAAGTTGTCTGCCATTTTGTACCATTCAGTAAGTTTACCTTTGGCTTTGTCATGTGCATCTTTAAGTTCATAACACATAGAAATTGTCAAAGAATATTGTGCAGAGACTTTGTCAATGTTCACTTCTTTAACTTTACCTTTCAACACATCAGTTGGGTTCGGTAACTCACTAGCAACCTTACGGTGTGCCATAAACTTGACAGCAAGTCCGTCCCCAACCGCACCTGCCACAAGGTCAGTGAGTGTTGATTCAGGCAGGTCATCGGATAGTAATTGACTCACAAATGCCCAAGTCCTAGGAGTAGCAAAGGCTCTACTTGCTCCCTTAGGGTCAAAGTCATATAAGTCTTGTTTACTAAAACCACAGTATCCAACTACGTCTGGATGAATTTTGTTATTGGTTGCCCATTGTGTCCAGTCATCATGATCAACTCTCATTGTTAAGTGAACAAATCTATTTGCTAACGGCGCCGGCATTCTATATGTAACACCTTTGTCACCTTCTCTGTTACCAGCGGCCACAATTGACACGCCTTCTGGTAATTTGTAAGTTCCAACTTTTCTGTTCAATATAAGTTGATATGCCGCCGCCTGTACTGCAGGAGCCGCCGCATTTATTTCATCTAAGAATAAAATTGCTTTAGATTTAGGATCACTTGGAAGTTCACTTGGTGGTGCCCATTCCATAATGTTCTTCTTGTTGTTGAAAAATGGAATACCCTTAATATCTGTAGGTTCCCATAACGGAAGTCTAATATCAATGACTTCTCTGGCTTGTTCTGTGCCAATTTGTTGTATAATGTCTGACTTACCAATACCAGGTGCACCCCAGATCATGATAGGTCTTTTCAGCGTCAGTGCATATCCAACTGCCGATTTGGCTTCATTTGGACTAACTGTTCTTGCTTCAATTGTTTCGGACATCTCACTGCTCCTTTTGTTAATTAATATACTATCATTATACAGTCATATGGTAATATGTCAAGCGATACCACTAACTTTAAGTCATTGATATTATTGTGTTTTTAAATTATTTTTTGCTTTTACTCTACCGTACTTGGCAATATCCCCAGCAAATAGTGCCAGTTCTGTTGCTTTCCGTTCTGCGAACACGTGAATATGAGTTTTTTTGGGAGCAATCCAATATGGACAATCAATGAAGCGATCAATGTCTAAAGTGACCTGTGCATTCATTTTCATATCATTTGGCATTTTGATTCTGTATTCTTTCAGTTTGACCTGTTTGGTTAAAAAATTATAACCATCTTTTGTGAGTCTCATGGAGGGATGATTTTTACGCAGGTTTCTCCATAGTTTGCCATACCACTCTTTTGTATCGCCGTCTATGTTTGCTTCTTTTAGAAATGCTTTTGTTAAGATTTCTTTGTTAGCCATTTTGTGTACTTATCTTCTTTTGAGATCAAGTGTGATACAATGCAGACCTCCGTCCCAAAAATATCTATGGCGCCATGGTACATGAATATAATCAATTTTGTGTTTTTTCAAAAAGTCAATTACCAATGGATTTTTATTGTTGATGCACACGGTGTGAGGATCTAAAACTAAAACATTTACATCAAACACACTTTCAGTGCAATATCCAACCCAATCTGACAACCAAGTTTTAACAAAATGATTAAATTCTTCGTTATCTTCTTGTCCGGGAACCCAGTATGATTTGTCTATTTTACTTTTTTCAAAGGTCCATGCTCCAACCTTGTCCCACGATTCATCTGGCAAATAAAGCACATCCCAATCAGGAAAAAGTTTTTTATGAAAATCCACGTCATTAATAGATAGCATGACTCCAGGTGATATTGTATGGAACACACCGTCGGAATGTCCTCCTTCATCTATTTGTATAATGTTTTGATTAGGGTAATATTCTTGAATTGTTTTTATATTATCATCATGAATCAGTTCCCATCTTTGTTTGGTTTTATTTTGTAACATGGAAAATTTTGTAAGTTTTACATTTCTATTGTAATCTTCAACGCCAGTATGTATTTCTTGTGTGAACCATGGATGTGGATCTCCAGCATCTGTATCAATCAAAAGATCATTGTTAATCACAGTATAGTTAGGAGCCGCGTATTGGTTGTCTACAAGTCTAACCTGATTTTCTTTTGAATAGTTGTCGATAGTTTGCTTCATGTTGTCGTTTGAATAATGTGTGCAAAAGAGATGTTGATTTAGGACAAAATAGTGATTGCGTGGTTCTAAAGGCCCATACGGTAAACTAGGATTATTTGCCCAATTAGAGTTGCCTATAATTTGCCCCTCAGAATTAATGTAGTTCATTATGGAGTCTTTGCGATCTAATTCTACCTGTAGCACTTTGACTCCGTGCTCTGTCATCTTCTGTTTGTAGTTTTCTATGTCTTCGAGTGTCTCATCGGCAATCTGTTGCATGGCAGATCTAATATTAGTATTCTTTATGTCTTTGTAAAAATCAGCAGAATAATTATTTCCAAGAACAACAACCTCAAGTGGATCCCACTTGTTCTTAATATTAAAAGCACTCATATGAATACTTATTTTTCTAGTTTGCCACTTGTTAGTTTGTACACTTCGAACTTTGTTTCATTGAACATTTTGTTTAATTTTTTAGCCAAATTTCTTGCATGTCCAGGATTTGAAAATGAAACTTTCTTGTATTTAGGTCCAGGATAATTTGTAACCAAAGATGAGTTTTTAAGATTGATAGGTTTTCCGTCATAGAACACGGCCCATACTGCTTCAGCAGATAGCACTTCATCAACCTTATAGGTGGACTTATCAGAATGCTGAAGAATCACGGTTGGCTTTGGTCTACTCATAGTTTTTCCTAACTAAGAGTATTTATCGCAGATTACTGTAGATTTAATTTAACTAAATCGTCAAAACCACCAATTCTTTCACCATTGATAAAAATTTGTGGTACTGTGCGGACAGTTGGATAGTCAGCCATGAAAGACTCCCGTATTGCTGGATCCTCCATACTTTCTTCTGTCCACTCTAGTCCTTTTGACTTCAATAAATTTTTTGCTTTGTCACAGTATGGACACACTCTTTTTGTGTACATCTTAACTTCTTTAATATCTGATACGTTCATTTATTCTCCCCCGTTTTCAAAAAAATCACCACCGTCCATTTCTACTTCGACAGTTTCTGCTTGTTTTACTTTTACAAGTGCATCAATTGTTTCTTGTTGTGAAACAACTAATCGTGCCAACACAAGACTTAAATTTGTGCTAAGTCTTTTTGCCTCTGACATACTTAATGTGATTCTGCCTTCATTAAGGTCATCTGCGGCTTTGACTCTATTTAAAAAATTTTGAATCTCTATTGTGTTAAGTGCTTCTTTAGTTCCTGCTGGCATTTGATAATTGTTTCCTCATTTCAAGTTCAGTTGTGAATGGACCTTGATATTCATATCTTTGTAAAGTTATTACTTTTGGACAAAATGATTTTACCCAACCTTTTTCAAACTTAATTATATAATATCCTGCCGCATACATGCTTGTTGATTTTGGTGTTTTCGAATATATCGGCAATCTGTTTTTGCAATCATACACAGGATTATAAGGTTTGCTACCACATGGATAGTCATACACAACATAATCTTTTTTGGATTTTGCTTTGACAGTTGTTGTCAGTATTGTTTCAAAAAAGTCATCACCATATTTTTCTGTAATATCACGGTTCGACAATTCAATTTCACTACCTGTGCTTTTATCAACTAATAGATAGGTGTTTGAATCTTTTTTACTTAGAGTACCAACTTTTTTACCCTCTTCTTCTACTATCCAAAATTTATCTTTGACTAATTCTTTTGCTTTCATGTTCCATACCTTGCATTTAAAGGCTCTGCGTACAGTTGTGCATTATCTTTGATGCGTTGTAGATCATACTTATGACATAATTTTAGCAGAAAAACACCGACTTGAGCAATCTTTTTAGGATTTGTTGTTGAATTTTGTATAGTTTCAAATATGTGTTCTTTTACTCCATCTGGTTGTTGTGTCAAATCAATCAGTTGTCTGTTTCTTTCATAATCTTCTTTGACCCTGTGTTCATTACCTTCATGGTCCACCCATTTGCTGAGCATGATATTGTTCCAAATAAATCCTTTATTGTTGCGATCTTCGAATGCTTCAATCAACTTATTCTTGCGTACTTTTGGAAATGCTGAAAACACATTATCAGAAGAATCACCTCTCATACATTTTTCAAATAGCAACCACTCAGGGTTGGGCGGTGCTTTTGGCTCTTTGGTCTTTTTGTCTATTACTATGTCTCCTTTTTTATCCAAGTATCCATCAATAGTGGTTGTGACTTCTGTGATGCCATTGTACTGTGAAACTGTTGGAGATATCAATTGAGCAAAATCAGAATCAGAAGAAATAATTATGTGTTGATCATTCGGATGTGATTGTACCCAACCTGCTATAAGATCATCTGCTTCTAATCTTTGATTCTGTAATACTGTGCAATTTGTTTTGTTTGCAACAAAAGTTGTGAAAGTATCAAAGGCCTCCCAAAATTCTTTATCTGCTTCTTCTTCAGCAGGAGTAAATTTTTCGCGGGTAATTTTCCTATTTGCTTTGTATTTTGGATAATAATCTTTACGCCATGATCTTCCTTCAAGACAGAATACAACATGATCACCACCGAAATCATTCCATGCCTTTTTGATACTGTTTAATGTGATATGAAGTGCAAGGCCTATTTTTGTATCAAGATCACCATTAGCAACCACGTGTCTTGCACGGAAGAATGTGTTGGCCGTATCAACAATAATATATTTTTTTGGATTATCCAATTTCTGTTTTGCCATCGTCTCTTAACACACGATTAACATAACCAGATCCACCTAACTGGTCAGTAAGTTCTTGTTCATTTGCAATATTTCTGCACAGTTCTTGGAACCATTGATCAACCACTTCTTCGTCAGTTGTTCCGCGGAAACCATTTGTGCGTAAATGTTCAACAAAATATTGATTCCAATCAAGTTCAAAAAAGCCATTACGTGGATTGTCAGGATTCAGTTTTGTTTCTAAAACTTTGATGTATGGCTCTTCATTTGCAGTTGCAATTTCTTTTTCGTTAGTTGGTTTTTTTGGTTTTGCAGTATATTTTTTTGCCGCCTTCTTCTTACTAAACCACTTGTTCATCTTTTCAAACATACATCTATTATAAACTATTTTTCCTATTTGTCAAGTACCAATTGCATTTCCAAACAGATAAACATGAACTCTTGCCGCCACGTTGTAACCACGTTGAAATGCCTTTTTTGCTACTTCGCCAGCAGTGACCACCTGTTCTTCTTCTCTTGCCCCCACTGGCATAATCCATACTGGCCAATCAACACCAACATCTCTAAACTGTTTTACCACTGTATCAAGTTCTTCCCACTCTCTGTCTTTGTGTCCAACAACAAACTTTAATTGACCAAAATCTCTTGTTTCTTTATATTCTGCAACATTCTCTGGTTTGATTGCTTTTGCGGCCTTTTCTCCTGATACTGACCACAGTTTTGGACTGACTGACCAAAAGACTTCTTGTTCCATATCAGCCAAAAATTCTTTAGTAGTGTCCTTCAACTTTTGCGTGCCATTTGTTTCGAAAGTGATACTGCTAGGAGCATTTTCACGTTCTTGTAATGATTGCATAATACCGACTATTGCATCCTGTGTCATCAACATCAATGGCTCTCCGCCTGTAAAACAAAGATGTTGTGTCTGACCTGACACAGGATGCTTGAACAATCCATCAGGATTGGAGTCGTTGCGGAGAATATCTACAATTTTGTCTGCCAGTGTGTCTGGTGTTTCTTGTCCCATCAAATGCTTGAACTTTTTTGCCCAAGTGTATGATGAATCACACCCATGTTTCCATACTGGCAAGTCTTCTACTCTGTTTACTCTTTTTGGATCAAAGTCTTCATATGGAAGTTCATATGTTTCAGGATTGGTTGGATCTTTCTGTCCAAAGCCATTACATTGTAAATTGCATAAGAAAAATCTTATCCATGCAGTAGGCACACCTGTATAGTGTCCTTCACCCTGGATAGAATAGAAGATCTCGGAATAATAATACTTTTTGTCAGACATATTGTATATTATATTATTTAATTTTGGTTTGTCAATGTGCAATCTGTTATATTGTATATATTGGAAATGACATCATTTTCATTCATTAAGTTCTTGCTCCAGCCGGGTATAATGGCCGGATAGATTGTAATATCTGCAAAATTAGACATGGTATTCCAATCACTGGTGCAAAGATCATCTGCATATCTTTTCCAAAAACTTGTAAGCCTTTCAGCGTCTTTTGAGTCCTCGCCAAGATGCCTAATTGTAATGTCAATAAAAGCATCATCTGGTAATAAATCTTGTTGATGTTGTTCTGCGTGTGACTCCATCACAATAGGATCATCGAATCTACAATTTTCTATTTTGGTTTGTATGTGTCCTATTTGTCCCCATACATCATCTGGTATTAGTATTTGAATTATGATCGAGTCAGCGGCTTCTTCTCTTATTTGTTTTGGTGTTTTGTGAGTTGCGGTTATAGAATATTTTTCTTTTGAAATATCGGTAGGTTGGCTAATAAAGATTCTGCCTGTCTCAGGGACAGTTGTTGTTACTAACGTGTTACAGTTTGGATGTTGTGATATTATAGATGCAAGTTTTTCACCACCGCCTCCTGGCATGTGGCACACAAATATTCGTTTTTTTAGATTAGTATTTTCAAGTTCCCAGCCACAGTCATTGAAGTTTGCCATGTGTCATTTTACTTTTGTGCCAACAGTTCTTCTTACAATATCATCATGATTAAATTCTGCCCAATAAAGTTCAAAGGCTACACCATCTTCTAGTCCTTCAAACTGGTGTATTTTACCAGGCTTTACTCTTGTGAATTGTCCTGCTTCTAATATTGTTTCGTCTACCAAACCATCTTGATCATCTTGCCAAACTCGTATCAGCATTTTTCCTGATTCAACATAAAATCCATTCCACTTGTATTTGTGTTCATGTTCTGAACACTTGAAACCTGCTTTGTATTCTATCCTGTGAAATTCAAGCACACCATTTGCGTGTATCAGTTCAGTTTGTCCCCAAATTTTTCCTGCTTTCATTGTCATTTGATATTCCTTATTTGATCCATATGCCATTCTTCCCATGGATAAACAATCCAACATGGATCTTTGCTTTTATCTATCTCAACTGCCCAGTAGTCTGGAACAAAATTGGCAGGCCTGTTATAATGTAAGACTGCATATTTTACTTCTATATCTTCTTCAGCATCATAATCACCTTTCAATCCAGCCAATGTCCAGCCTTCATCACAGATGTCATCTATTACAAGATATTTGCCTGGAGGGACACCAGTGTCCCAACTTTGATGATCACGCAGACTTGCTTTGATAGGAATACAAGGCACATCAAAATAATGACT
>CEUO01004966.1_pt1 | contig 73800 bp, 53 predicted proteins | sample 531391 | NCBI WGS metagenome assembly CEUO01 (sample SAMEA2622799, study PRJEB7988) | marine metagenome | isolation source: saline water (ENVO:00002010), including
AGTAACATTATTTAAAGTGACAGTTACTATCACTGAGTTATGAGTTTTTTATTACCCGTATGTAAATGGCTTCTCCAACCCGGACTAGGACAGTATAAAATAATAATAACTCAGTTATTATTGTTCGTCCTAAATTTAGCAAAGGTTATAGATCTAGTGTGTTAAAAAAAAGAGGAGTACCGTAGTACTCCCCTTACACATGAGCTGATTAGAAGCAAAGCATAACTGGTTCACCCGATCCATCAGATAAATCTGATCTTAGATCTGTGATAAGCTCTTCATTACCTTTTACAGTAATCATCTTATCGAATGCACCATTTAGCTTGAACTTACGATCTGCAGTTTTCTCTAGTTGTTTGTGAACACCTAGGAATACTACAACTCGTCCGTCTTCTAGTACACGCTCAGGAGATACAGATATAATCTCTATCTCTCTTGTGTTACTTGAATTTGTCATAGCTTAACGAATTACAAGGTTATGGATGGAACAATTCTCTTAGCCACAGTTTATCTGTGTTAGGTCTATAAGACCTGCTCTCCATAGATTAATACAGGTTCTATCTAGTGTTATTGTGGACACTACTGTACAATCCATATATAAGAAGAGGTATGATATAGTGTATTGTTAAAAAAAGAGAGGCCAATGTGACCTCTCTCTTCCTAGTTACTTAGATAACTTTGCTTTCAGCTGTTCTACCTCATCTTCTAGCTCTTCTGATCTAGAGCGATGTTCTTGTATCTGTATGTGATACTCACGTTCTAGCTCTTTAGCTCTATCTAGCTTCTCTTGTAGCTCTACAGTCTTCTCATGACCTTCTAGCAACATAAGATGTCCATGATACTCATTCATAGCATCCTGATGTTCTGCTATCTCAAGCTCAACCTTAAGCTTGGCTAACTTGGTTTGCATTGCATCCAATGAGTCATATGCATAGATACGTGGAAACATCTTAACAGTTGATTTACCACCTCGCATCTTAATCTCAATGGCATGCTCACACACCTTGATCGCAAGCCTTAGCTTAGTTTGAGTTACAGACTTATTAACTAACGTATTCATTAAACTCTTCATAATAATAGATTTAATAGGTTAATGGTATGATACAGAGCTACCATTCATGCTTCACTCTGTACTACCTATCATAAGAACAGGTATATGATATAGTGTTGAGTATATAATGCTATATATTTCATGTACGGGGGGTTTGATTCACTCTTTGGGAGGGGGGAGTTTTCCAATAATGGTCTGCATCTCTGAATACTTACCATCAAAAAAAATATTATAAAAAAATTTTTTTTATTGAAAATTTAATTATATTTGTTTCTTATTAATATTTAAACTATAGCGAAATGAATTTTATAAACTCATGGAAAAAAGGAAATAAAAAAAATAAAATTAAAATAGCATTGAGACTAGGAACACTTACTATTCTGGAAATTTATATGTGTTTTTCATCAATGTGTGAGAAGGATTGTAAATGTCCAAGAGCAAGATTTATGGTTCTTAACTTTGGATTTGAAATATAATGTGTCCTTGTCCAATATGTATAGTAGCAGCCGTTGTTGTTGCTATAGGAGTAAAGGTGATTAAAAGATAATATAATGGCAAAACAAAAAACACTTGATGAATTAAGAGCTGAAGCCCATAAAAAAGTATTAGAAAATATCGAAAAGAATAAAGGGAAAAAACCTAATTATTCTAATGAAGAGGATACGAGTTGTGGAATGTTACCAGAACAAGTACCTATTGTAAATAGAGATGAAGCTAAAAAAATGTATGATAAATTACATTTAAGTTATGAGTATACAGGTAGAACTAATGATGGAACTAATAGAAAAATATGGACATTAGTAGATCCTAATAAAGAGATTGTGGGGAAAATGAAAACTTCTAAGAATAGAATGATTAATCCGAGACCTAAAGGTCCTTGGGATGAACAATTCTCTTATATGAGCCTTTTTCATTATTATGATCATATACCAAATAAAGAAGTAAACTTTCTTCCAAGTACAACTTATTATATGAAAGAACGTGAGAATACACCACTTAATAAAGAAATGAAAAAGAGAGTAGAAGCTGGAGAGAAACTACCAGAAAGTTTTGAAGAAATGTTTAAATTGAAAAAAGAAATAGAAGATAGCGGGTTAGAGTAGTGGTTACTCACGGGTTTCATTAGCCCGTCTAGGTTGGTTCGATTCCAGCACCCGCAACTAATATAAATAATATAATATAAATAATAATGGCAAAAACAGAATTAAGTCAAATTAATCAATCCATCAGAACTGGTGATCAGACTAGGTTAGGATGTGGTGCTACGTATATTGCAGCAGGTTCTGTATATAGTGGAGATTGGGTAGCTATACAATCTATCAGTACTACAGATGTAGTATTAAAAGTTAGTGGTACAGCAGAAACTATAGTAGATTGGGAAGGGGTAGCAGGTGATATCACATTAGAATCTACTGTTGGAACAAGTCCGATATGGTATGGAAACTTCACACAGATTGAAGTAGATGCTGGAATACTATTAGCGTATAAACGTTGCTAATGCATGGATAGAATAATAAAAAAATTAGCTGAGGAATATAATTTACCAGAACAGGTAATTGAAAGTATTGTTAGATCTCAGTTTAAATTTGTATGTGATAAAATGCAAGATGATGAATGTTTAAAAATAAGATTACATCATTTTGGAGTATTTAAAATTAAACCTAAAAGATTATATGTAATAAATGGAGAGATTGAGTGATAAAGTAATAAAAACTTCTAAATCTGCTATAGAAAATAAATTATCTATAATAAGTAGATTATTAGCTAAAGAAAAGGCTAAAGAAGAACCGGATGAATTAATTATAGAAGATCTAACATTTAGAATAAAATCTTTTACTGGAAAGATAGGAAAGATAAATAAATTAATTAATAGAGAATGATATTACAATATCTTGAACGAGCATTTAGGAATAATAGAAAAGATACTGGTCTTAGAGCCTTATCACAATTTGTAAAAAAATCAAAAAAGAAAGGTAATGTATCTACTTGGGATATTAGATTAAAAGGGACAGAATTAGATCCTACTAATCCTGATGGAATAGAATATAATAAACCGGCAAGGTTTTTAACGTCAAAAGAAACAGATAAATATATATATAATATGAGTAAAAGACGTAAACCAACTAAAGTATCAAATAGAAAGAACTTTAGAATAGTTGATTATACCGAAAGAAAAAATAGAATATAATGGCATCATTATTCGATCTGAAAGGAGGACAAATAGTATTAAATCCAGAATCATTAGCTATCCCTATATTTAATAAGATCTGGAAAAGGGATAAATCTAAATCTAAAGATAGAGCAAATAAAGAAATTGCATATATATTTTTTATGTGTGATTTTAATAGTCCTTATATGGCTTATCCTGGTTCTAAAAGACGGGATATTATTTTAAATGATTTTATGAAAGATACTAAATGGACAGAGGATAAAGAGATAAAAGAAGCCATGAATAAATATTTAGAATTCCAAGAAACTCATACAATGAGACTAATGAAAGCAGCTAAAGGAGCTGCAGATAAATTAGCAATGTACTTTGAGCACATTGATTTTACCGAAATAGGTGAAAATGGAAGACCACGTTACAATGCAAAAGATGTAGCAATTAATTTAGAAAAAGTAGGAAGTATTGTAGAAAGTTTAGATAAATTAGAAAATAAAATTAAGAAAGAAATTAAGACTGATTCCCGTGTACGTGGTGGTGGGGATATAGGTCTTTATGAACGTTAAAATAATTATTATGGGATGTGGATGTAATAAAGGTAAAAAAAATAAACCTACTACCAATATATTAAAAGAGACCTTACAAAAAGCAGTAGCAGAAAGTAAAGGTGATCCGATTAATATTGTTGCACCAGTTAGAAATGGTAAGCTTCAAACTCCTAAACTTGTAGATAAAGCTACAATGGATAGGGTTAAAAAGAATCAAGATGCAAGAATTAAAGAGCATAAAAAAGGAGTTAAACCACCAAGCTTAATGAAACGTGCATTCAACTTTGCTAAGGCTACAAAAGAATATGTTAAAGATGGTATGCAGAATGTTGATAAAGCTATATATATAAAAAGATTGGAAATTTGTAAAAGATGTCCTATATTTAACGCGGAAAAAGGAACATGTAATAAATGTGGATGTTTTATGGAAATAAAAGCTAAATGGAAAGTTTCTACATGTCCTGATGAGCCATCAAGGTGGCCAGATCCAAATATAAAAGTAAAAGAATATGGCGATAACTAGAAAAACTTTAAAAGAAAAGTATAAATTCGAACCGGTTAAAGGTAACGAAAAAGTATTAACACGAAGAATAGGTGAAGCAGAAACTATAGATGTATTTGGAAGCGCTCTTTGTTATAGAGGAGAAGTTATGGCTACTCTTGAATGTATGAGTAATGATAGGTTTGGAGAATATTTGGAGAGATTAATTAGAAGTTTAAAAAGAAGAAATGAAATTAAAAGTAATTAGAATTAGCAGTGAATCAGATTCAACATCGGGATTATTATTTGATATTACCGATCCTGATAATAAAAAATTTTTAGCTTATACATTGGAAGATGAAAAAAGAAAAGAAAAAGTTATGCATGAAACAAGAGTACCGGCTGGAGAATATCCGGTTGTACTTAGAACAGAAGGTGGGTATCATAATAAATATTCTAAAAGATTTTCTGACTTTCATGTTGGTATGTTGCATATTATTGATATACCTAATTTTGAGTATATTCTTATTCATTGTGGTAATACCGATGAAGATACTAGTGGATGCTTACTTGTTGGAGACTCCCAAGAAAATAACCAAGTCAAGAAGGACGGTTTTATAGGAGCATCTACACAAGCATACAGAAGAATATATCCAAAGATAGCAAAAGCTTTAGAAAATGGAGAAGAAGTAACAATTAAATATGTAGATTATGCGTAATAGAACTGATCAAGAATTATTAGATGAAGCAATGGATAATGCTTATAAAGTTGTAATGGGCTTAACTACTGTAGATGATATATTAGATAGTGATAAAGAAGAAGTTGTATTACCTTTTGATATGACACAAGATAATGCATATGATGTAACAAAACTTATTGAGTTATTGGTATATTATTATGAAGGTGAAGAATGGTATGAAAGATGTGCAGCTTTAACAAAATTAACAAAGAATGGCAAAAAGAACGCAGTTTTTATTCGAACAGAAGAGTAAAGTAACAAGAAGAGGAGTACATGCTAAAAGCGGTTCTTCTAAAAGTAAAAGTAGTAAAAATTATAAAAAACCATATAATAGACAAGGAAGATAATGAAAAATTTAATATTAATATTATTATTTTGTTTTAGTTTTGTAAACGGACAAAATAATTTTTTTAAATACTCTACCTTTTATACATCGATGTCAATGGGTACATCTATGATAGAAAGGGAAGATTATATAGCAATAGATAAAGGTTATGAGGATGTAACGTGGGTCTCACCTTATGACTATAATTTAACAGTAGGTCTACGAAAAATAGCAAGATTTGATTATGAACATAAAGTTAAAACATGGTATTATGGTACTGAAGACAATGTTGCAGATAATGTTACTATTGGTAACAGTGTTGGTTGGGAGTATCTTTTTAATTATTCATTTATACGGAATCGTGGTGATAAATATACTGAGCAAAATTTCTGGCTTAGATACCTTGGAAATAGCTACGTCACCAAAATCCAATATACAGATAACCAAAGAGTAGATCTAAAGTTTACATCTCTAGATACTCGTTATCGAATAAATAAAGGTAATTGGGATTTTACAATAGGAGCAGTTTTAAGAATACACCCAGCATACGGAATTAATCCTATTGAAGACTTTTGGATACCAGGTGAATCAACATTTCAAGATCTAGCAGAAGATTTTGGTTATGTTCCAGAAATGTGGATTCAAGGTAATTATGTTAATCAGAATTGGTACGATGTTAGTGATGGGGATTCTATTCTAATAGCAACATCAAATGATGAATTTTATACTTGGTGGTTTGGTGATGCAGTAGCATCATTTAATGAAAGGGAATTAGAAAAATTAGGTATGCAAAAAGAACTAAGTGCAGTATTAGGAATAGCATATTATAAATATACTCCTAAGTTTTGGTTACATGCATGGGCTAATATTCTTCCTTATCATCATGGATTAGATGATTATTCTTATTCATATGAAGATGCAAAAGATATGATAGAATGGGATTCTGGTATTGTAACGGGTGTTAGACTTAATAAACATTTAGGGCTATTTGTTGAAGGTACTCATATGAAGTATTGGGGAAAGCCTGTGTTTGATCTTAAGTTTGGTTTTAACTATTTAATATTTTAAGAATGAATTGGATAAAATTATTAGTAATAATATTACTAGCAGCAGGATGTTCAACGTTATTTAATCCTGAAATGTATAATCCTAATCCACGACCTGTGGTTGTTGAAGAGGAAGTAAAAGTTGACACAATAAAAATAACTATAAACGGTGTTGAAAAAATTATATTAGACACTTTAAAAACAGATTAATAATGAAAAAATTACTACTTATATTATTTGCGTTTATTAGCTCATTTGCTGTTGCGCAATTTGGACCCTTAGATGATTATGATTCGGATTATCTTAATTCTAATAACATGTGTGTGATATGTGCACAAGCAGAAGGATTTTATTGTGGAGATGATCCAGCAAACTGGACACAATATGCACCAAATGGATGTGTGCAAAATTCATGGATTAATGATGGATGGGAAGATTGTGTAGATGCCAGCGATGAAAATGGTGCTGTTCCTACACTTATAGAAGATTGTGTTGTTGTTTCTGATTGTGACACAGTTTATGTAGATGTACCTGTTATTGAAATAGATACAGTATTTGTAGATGTTCCATTTTATATCTATGAAACTGAATATATATTTGATACTATTGTAGAAACAGAGTATATAACTCAAGTTGTTATAGACACTGTTATTGATATACAATTAGATACTATATATAATACAGAGTATATAACCCAAATACTTTTTGATACTATAGTAGAGATTGAATATGAAACTATATTTGAAGAAATATTTGTTACAGATACATTGTGGATGGAAGGAGCACTAGACACTATGTTTATAGATGTAATAGAATATGTAGATGTATTTGTATTTGACACAATAATTGAAACAGAAATTGAATATGTTGAGTTTTTTGTAACAGACACAATAATTCAGTATGACACTATAGTGAACACAGAATATGTAGAAATATTTGTTGTGGATACAATTATAGAATATGTAGAAATAATTAATACAGAATATATTGATTGTGATACAGGTATGCCATGTAACTCTTCTATTAATGAATTATTAGATAAGTCAAAAGAAAATGGTTTAATTTATAATATTAAGGGACAAGCAATTAGAGAACCTGAAGGTTTATATATAGAAAATGGTAAAATAAAATATATGATAAAATAATGAAAAAAGAATTATCAGAAGATAGTAAATTTCAAATAAGTATAAAAACATTAATAGGAATTGTAGTAGGTGTAGCTACTGTAATCTCTGCATATTTTGGTTTAATGGGTACTATAAATTCTAAATTTGTAGAACTTGAAGATAAAGTTGAACAAGCTTTAGAAATGCCAAAACCAGGTACAGGAACTTATACTATTGATATGGGAGATCCAGCAGCTACAAATACATGGCCTCCAACTCGTATGGAGTTTAATATGAAAGATCAAATGGCCCGTAATCAAATTGATATGCTAATAAAGGAGATTGAGGAGATGAAGGAAGAAATTAAAGAATTAAGAAAATGAAAAAATTATATTGTCTAATATTATTAATATGTAATATTTGTATAGGACAGGACTTTATTGATGAAAATAATTTCAACGAAAAAATCGCTAAAGATATTACAGCTGTAGAATTTTGGGCCGGATGGAATGTTCAAAATGAATTTAAAGAATTAAACAAACTGAAAGAGTGTGTAGTATATAGAATAGATGTAACTTCTAATATAGATATTCAAACTAAATACAGTGTTACCGCTATACCAACAATAATTATATTTGATAATGGTGTAGAGAAAGAAAGGTTCTTACCTAATATTATGTTTCAACTTGATGCTGATAAGAAAACAGTTCAACATTCTGTTGATACAATAAAGTTAAATAAATTTCAATAATGTATAATTATAATGCAAAATTAGATAGAGTAGTTGACGGTGATACTGTTGACGCTGTTATTGATTTAGGCTTTAATGTCTATATTAAAAAAAGAATTAGATTAGCAGGTATAAATGCACCTGAATCTAGAACTAGAAATAAAGTAGAAAAGAAGTTAGGAATAGCTGCTAAAGAGAGATTAATAGATATATTAGATGGTGCAGCAAATTGTTTTGAATTAGAATCACAAGAACTTGGTAAATATGGTAGAGTTCTTGGTAGATTACATATAAATAAATTAGCTGGAAAAGAAACATTAACGCAGGTTTGTGTTAATGATCTCCTTGTAAAAGAGGGACATGCTGTCAAGTATGATGGCGGAAAACGTATATAATTAAAAAATAAATTATGATGAATATTTTTAAAGATTCCAATGACTGGAACGAAAAATCAATAATAGGTTTTATTGCTTTTGTAATAATGTGTATTGTTATGGTATTAGATCTTTCTACTGGATGGTATGGTTATGATTTAGTAATTAACGAATTCGTATATGACTCATTTGTATGGGTTGTATTAGGGTGCTTTGGTATAAGTGGTGTTGAGAAATTTGCTAAAAAATAATGAATCATTTTAGACTACAACCTTCTTTTGTTAATACCAGAGAATTCTCTTGCGAAGCTAAGAATTTTTTAAAGAATGGATATTATACCAATTCTCCTCCGGGTACTTATGCATATAAAGAATATTGGGATGAACAAACTAGAAGATGTTTAGAAGGTTTTGAAGTAGGTGGGGTCCGGATAACTGGACCTCATTATTTTTATTTAAATTTTACACAAATAAAAGCTACTGTAAAAAAAGGAAAATTGGAAAGAAAGGTTTTAACCTTTCCAAGTTTTCTGGATATGGATTATTATTACTTTGATGAGTGCGAATTAGCAAGAGAAAATGGTCAAGGTATGATAGTAGCTAAAGCTCGTCGTAAAGGTTTTTCATACAAAAATGGTGCCTTATGCGTTCATCAATATAATTTTTTTAGAGATTCTACAAGTATTATTGGTGCATATTTAAATGAATATGGTGGAGCTACAATGGCCATGAGTTTAGAAATGATTAACTTTATTAATAAACATACAGCATGGGCTAAACGTAGAAATCCAGATCGAAGAGATTTTGTTAAAGCTAGATTTAAAGAAGTATTAGATGGGAAAGAAGTATGGAATGGATATAATAGTGAAATATTTACTTTAACATTTAAAGATAATTTCTCTGCAGCTATTGGTAAAACAGCTGATCTCATGTTATGGGAAGAGGCTGGTAAATTTCCTAATCTTATAAATGCATATATGATTACTGCTCCTGTATTTAGGGACGGTAATGTGATGATTGGGATGCCATTGATATTTGGAACAGGTGGTGATATGGATGGAGGATCAAATGATTTTGCTGAGATGTTTTATAATCCAGATAAATATTGGTTAAGACCATTTGAGAATATATGGGATGAAGGTGGAGCAGGAACTAATTGTGGATTCTTTATTGATGATATGTGGTACAAACCAGGAAAGGTAACTTTAAAATCAGGTGAAGTTGTAAAGATGGTAGATGAAGAAGGTAATTCTAATAGAGATGCTGCAGAAGAGTTTTTAGATCAAGAAAGAAAAATTATTAAAACTACAGATTCTAGAACTACATGGGAGAAATATATTACTCAATCTCCAAAGACTCCTAGAGAAGCTTTCTTAAGAAGTAGTGGAAATATATTCCCAACTATTGAATTGAATGCGTGGTTAGGAGAATTGGAAGTTACCAAAATAGCTCAAGATATGGCTATGATTGGAGAATTATATTGGGAAAAAGATGATATAAAGTGGATGCCTAATATTGAATTAAATCCTATAAATAAATTTCCAATTAAAACAAATGATGATAGAACAGGATGTATTGTTATTTGGGAACATCCTTACAAGGACGCTTCGGGTAATATTCCATATGGATTATATATAGCTGGGACTGACCCTTACGATCAAGATGATTCTACTACTAGTTCATTAGGTAGTACTTTTATTTATAAGACTTTTCAAAAATTTGATAATACTTATAATATACCAGTAGCAGAATATACAGGTAGACCAGATACAGCAAAAGAATATTATGAAAATGTAAGAAAACTTCTTACATATTATAATGCACAAACATTATATGAGAACAATTTAAAGGGATTAAAAATATATTTTGAACAGAAGAAATGTTTACATTTATTAAAAGAACAACCAAATATATTAAAAGATATTGTTAATAGAACTACAGTAAGTAGAGGTTATGGAGTTCATATGAGTGAACCAATTAAAGTTCAATGTGAATTATATCTTAGAGATTGGTTGTTAGAAAAAAGAGCAGATGGAGAAAAGGGAGATCAATTAAATTTACATACAATTTATTCAATTCCCTTAATACAAGAATTAATAGCATATGATCATAAAGAAGGTAATTTTGACCGTGCAATAGCATTTATGTTATGTATATTACATTCCCATGAAAACTATAATATTGATTTAGAAGCTAAATTTGACTTTAATATGGGAGATAAATTTTGGCGATCTTCATTATTTAAGAAAAGAAAAAGATAAAAATATTTGGAAATAAGATAAATTTATATATTTTTGTAAGTTAGAATAATACTATAATGCAGGGATTAAATCAAAATAACATATTAGAGGAGCTACCAAAACAGAAAATAGCTAAATCTAAAAAGGGAAAAAAATGGGGAAAAGCTTGTATAGATGAATTAGAAAAAGTTACATATAGTGACATGTCTTATAATGGACGATCCTCTAGATATAGAAAACAAATTAATTATGATTTGTATAACGGTGTTTTAGATCAGAATGATTTTGAATATGTAGTCAATCCTTATGGATTTAGTAAAGATGAATTCCCAGCTAACTTACAACATTATGATATAATATCTCCCAAATTACAACTTCTAATGGGGGAAGAAATTAAAAGACCTTTTAACTTTAGAGTTGTTTCTCATGATCCTGAATCTGTTTCTAAGATGGAAGAGGTGAAGAAAGAAATGATGATGGAATTTCTATATAGTGTATTAGTACCACCACAAGTACAACAACAGCAACAACAAGAAATGATGCAGATGCAACAACAGGGAGCATCTGAAGAGGAGATGCAAATGGCACAGCCAAAAACACCTGCTCAAATAGAAAAATACATAGCATACGAATATCAAGATGTTAGAGAAAAACAAGGTCAAAATATTTTAGAATATCTAGTTAAAAATCAAAATATAGAAAATAAGTTCAATGCAGGATTTAAGGATGCTTTAATCGCAGGAGAAGAAATTTATTGGGTAGGCGAAGTTGCAGGTGAACCTGTAGTAAGAGTATGTAATCCTTTAGACGTACGTGTTATATTAGATCCAGACTCACCTTGGATAGAAGATGCTCAATCTGTAGTAGAAGAAAGATGGTTAACATTAGCAACTGTTATTGATGAATATCATGAATATTTAACTCCTCAAGAAATAGATAAATTAGAAAAAGGATGGGGAGGTAGAGATAGTTATATGGATAGTAACGGTGTTAATTATCCATATTCAGAATTTAATATTGTTAATTATGATGCAAGAGGAACTTTTGATCCAGAGCATATTCGAAGTTATAGACGAGATGGTATGATTCGTGTTATACAATGCGAATGGAAATCTATGCGTAAAGTAGGATTTATAACTTATAAAGATGAGATAGGATTTGAACAACAAGATATTGTAGATGAAATTTTTGAAGTACCAGAAGAAGCAGAAAAAAATAAAGATGGAGAATGGGTATTTGGAGGAATGCGTTTAAAATGGCATTGGATAAGTGAATATTGGGAAGGTACAAAAATAGCTGAAGATATTTATTTAAATATTAAGCCTAAAGAAAACCAAAGAAGAGATATGGATAATCCTAGTAATGTCAAATCTGGATATGTAGGATATATTTATAATGAAAGAAATTCAGAATCTATTTCCTTGATAGATCGTATGAAACCATATCAGTATTTGTATAATATTATTTATTATCGAACTGAATTAGCTTTAGCAAAATCAAAAGGTAAAGTGGCTTTAATGGATATTTCACAAATACCTTCATCAGAAGGATGGGACGTTTCTAAGTGGATGTACTATCTAGAAGCTGTAGGTGTGATGTTTATTAACTCCAGAGAGGAGGGGAATAGATCCCAGCAAGCCCCGCAATTTAATCAATTCCAATCTATTGATCTTTCTATGGGTAATTATATTAATACTCATGTCCAACTATTAGATCAAATCAAAAATGAGATTGGAGAACTCTCTGGAGTTTCTAGACAAAGACAAGGACAGGTTCAAACTTCTGAACTTGTAGGAAATACTGAACGAGCTGTTGTTCAGTCTTCTCATATTACAGAATATTGGTTTTATAATCATAGTGAAGTTAAAAGAAAAGTATTACAAGCATTAATCGATGTAGCAAAAATGGCTTGGAAGAGTGGTAAGAAAATTCAATATATTATGGATGACATGAGTCGAGTATTTCTTAATCTAGAAACTGATGATTTTTCTAGTACTAATTATGGAGTATTTGTTTCTAATTCTGGTAAAGATGATAGAGCAGTAGATTCAATGAGACAATTAGCTCAACAAGCTCTTCAAGCAGGAGTAACTAATTTCTCAGATGTAGCAAGTATTATGCAGTCAGAATCATTAGGTGATATGAAACGAAAACTAGTAGATGCAGAAAATAAAATGCAACAAAAACAAGCTGAAGATGGTCAAAGACAACAACAGATGCAGCAACAAGCAGCTCAATTAGCGCAGCAAACAGAACAAATGAAGCAAGATAGAGAAGATGCACGTGCTCAATTAGAAGCAGATACTAAGATTAGAGTGGCAGAGATTAATGCTGAAGCTAGGTTAGCTGATCAAGATGATAATAATGATGGTTATATTGATATACAAAATCGAGATAATGATGTTAAATTAGAATCAGATAAAGAAAAAATAAATTTACAACGAGAAAAACAACAAGCAGAACTTGGATTGAAACAGCAAGAAATGGAAGAAAAGAAAAGAGCTAACCAAGCTAATGAGCAAATAAAAAGAACTGCTGCAAATAAGAAACCTAATGCCGGAGGATCCAAATAAAAAGATAAATCTAAATTTACCTCAATTTAAATCTAAGAAAAATAGTAGATTATTTTTTATGGGTGAGCGTGGGAATAGACATGGAGGAATACATGAGGAAACTTTTATGGGTGCAAGATGGACAACAGATCTTCCTATATCTGATCGTGTATCTTTTTCTCCAACTGTAACAGCAGGAAAGGTTAATGTGGACATACCTCCTATTCGTCATGCTCATGTTCCTGGTGAAATTAATAAATTTAGATTTCCTATTTTAGGTGGGGGTATAAAAATAAAATTAGGTAAAAAATATGGAGGTGATAATATAAGTTCTAATAAAGCTGCTAAAATTTTAGATCATGGTTATATTAGAAATAAACCTCTAACATTTAAACAAAGGGCTTTCTTTGGTTCTAAGCTTAATCGTGCATATGGAGGATTAATTAAAAAATATGAAAATGGTGGAGACATAAATACTCAAATTCCTTTAAATATTCAACCACAAGATAAACTAATAAAACCTAAAGATATTAAAATGAGAGGTAGTAGTAAATATACTATTGATTCAGATTATTATTATAGGAATAGAAAAAATGCAAAAATTATTAAACCTGTTCAAAATTTTTTAATACAACAAGGTTTTTTATCAGAAGGTGATAATGATGGATTTTGGGGAACTCAAACAGAAGGAGCTTTACAGGATTATATTACAGATCAACATATATCTAATTTTGAATGGGGAGAAAATTTTACTCCTTCTTCTGACTTTCTTAGAAAGAAAGTATTTACTGAAAGTGGGGGATATTCTGATGTAAAATCTTCAGCGGGGGCTTTAGGATTAATGCAATTTATGCCAAAGAATGTTAAAGAATTTCAAAAAGATGGAAGATATTTTGATGAAGTTAGAACAGGATGGTCTGCTTCAAATAATGCGGATGCTATTTTAGGCTCTCAATTATATATAAGAGATTTAGCAGAAAATTATGGAATCATAACTCCAAATATGAATCAAAAAACAAAAGAAGCATTTTTAAATATAGCTTATAATTGGAGTCCTGATGGTGCTATGTATTTAAGAGATCATCTTAAAACATTAACATATCCATCTGGAGAGAAAAAAGGACAGAAAGTTGATATTAATGATGTTAATTATTGGTTACCATATATAGAAAAAAATAGAGGTTTTGAAGGGGGATGGAGATATTTAAAAGATAAAGCAGGTGAACCTATATATAAAAAACATTGGTGGACAGCTGAAGAAATAAAAGCAGAAAAAAATCCGGAAAAGAAGAAAAAGATGAGAGGAGGATGGAAATGGACTAAACAATATGAGTTGGATGATAAAGGAGAAAAAATTCCTGCTTCATGGTATGTACCCACAGAGACTACAAATTATGCTAGAATATCTCATGGTATGGCAGATCCAAGTAATGAGAAAGTTACAAAAAAATTATCTGATTTAAAAGATTGGAATTATGAATTAAGCGACTTAATAAGAAATCCTATATATAAGAAAGAATGGGGAGGATATAGTCAAAGCCATCTTTCAAGACTTTTAGAACAAGGAGGTGATCCAGGTAAAACTGAACCGCCAGAAAATTCATATCCTGAATTAACTGGTAAAAATTTAGAAAGTTTTAATGAGATAACAAAATGGGAACCTGATGAGGTGAAAGATATATTATATAAAACTTGGCTAAATACAGGAAAACCTAAGTTATCGACTGAAGGGTTGTTTGGGATGTTCCCGGGTAGTTATAATGTATACACGAATAAGATTAGAGCTGCTGATACTGAAACTCTTGTAGAAGAATTAAAACATGCATATCAATTTAGAGGAGATAAAAGAACAGGTGATCAAGACAATTCACTTAAAAGTAAAATAAAATCTAAGCTATTTCATCACGGTCGAGGACCTTTTCAACTTGTAGGCACATTACTGGGAGCACCTTATCAACTAAGTAGAGTTCTGGGTTTAAACAAGAACTTCAGAAAAAATCTTTATAATCCTTATAAAAAAACGGAAGGAGTAGAAGGGATTCATGATCAATTCGGTGCTTATGGTCATGCGTGGGGACACGGATTAGAAAGTAATGTAAATAGAGCAAGAAATAAAGCTATATATCGTGAAATTAAAGAAGCTCAAGAAAACGAAGATTGGGAGAAAGAACTTAACTTAAAAACCAGACTTTATTCACTATCAAATCCCATAGATTCTGCTTCGTTTCGCTTAAATAGTACCCCTAACCTTCAGGAACGGACTGATAATTCTCATCTTAACCCCAGAAAAAATTGGTTAGAGGTGGATAATTTTACTACATGGGATCCTGAAAATAAAGAACCGTTGGGAATAGCAAAAGAGATGTTTGAAGATTCATATGAAAATAAATTATATAATTTTTTATATAATAGAAATACAATAGATGATCTTAATCTATATCAAGATTCAAAATATTGGGAATAATAAAATTATATAAACCGCTATAATAAATCATAAAAAAGATTGAAAAAGCATTAAAAAAAGTTGTTAATGAAGAATAAAATAATATTTTTGTAAATTGTAAATAAATTAATTGATTATGAGTGAACAAACTACTAATCCTTTTGAAGGATTTAAAACATTAGGAGGGGAAACAATAAAACCTGATAGTGTAGAAATTAAAGATGTGCCAAATACTGATGATGCTTTGGCAAAAGATACAGGAATTGTTGATAAAACAGAAGAACCTGTAGAAGAAGTAAAAGAAGAAAAAAAGAAAGAAGTAAAAGAAGAAGATAAAATAGATTTAACTCCTGAGTTAAATATTGAATATAAAGCGCCAATAGAAGAGGATAATGAAGAAGAAGAAGAAATTCAAAATGATATAGAAGCGGGTATAACATCTGATGATACTGAGAATGAAGAGGTTTCACAGATAGGTGTTTTAGCTAAATATTTAAAAGAAGAAGGAGTTGTAGATTACGATGATGAATCTTTTGAAGATAATGAAGAAGGTCTCGTTAAAGTAATTGAAAATGAAATTAAAAAGGGTATAGATAAATATAAAGAAGATCTAGATCCTACAGCTAAACAGTTTATAGATTTTGTAGAAAACGGTGGAGATCCACAACATTTTACAAAAGCGTATTCAGAGGTAGATTTTAGTAAAATAGATTCTAATAAAATAAAAGGTAAATCTGAAGTACAAAAACAAATAGTTGCTGAATTAATGAAACAAGAAGGATATTCTCCTGAAGAAATTCGAGAAGAGATCCAGGATTTAGTAGACGGTAATGTATTGCAAAGAAAAGCTAATAGATCGTTATCTAAATTACAAGTAATTCAGAATAAAAAAAGAGCTGAACTATTGAAAAGTCAAGAAGAACAAGCTCAAAAAAGAAAAGAAGAACAAGCTACCTTTTTAAGTAGCTTAAAAGAAGATATAGAGGGTCGAGAAGAGATTGCCGGATTCTCTATCAATAAAAAGCAGAAAAAAGCTTTTTATGACTATATAACTAAAGCAGATCGGAAAACTGGTAAAACACAATTAGTGTTAGATTCTGAAAAGGATAAAGATGCTCAGTTAAAGATGGCTTGGTTATATTTTAATAACTTTGATTTTTCAAAGGTAGAAAAGAAAGCTAAAACAAAAGCAGTATCAACTTTAAGATCTCATTTGGAGCGTGCTTCTAATGTGTCCACGAAAAAACTGAAAAGTAAAGCAAGGACTAAAGTGACTGGAGATGATATTGATTTTAGTTTATTTTCTAAGGCAATTAGTTAATAATAATAATAATATTTAAAATTTTAAGTGAATGGCTATAAATGGATTGCAACTATATAGAACTAAGTGGCATTCTGGTTTAACTCAACAAAATCACTTATCATCTGCGTATTTAACAGAACCAGAAGTTATGAGTACATTAGTGACTCGTATCTTTGGGATGCAGGGTTCAAACCCTATCCAATACTTGACATCAGGTATGGGACGTTCTAAGGAAATTGGTAATAGAGAATATGATTGGCATTTACAGGGTGATGATGAAAAAGCTGTTGCAGTTACCGGTAACTTAGGAGACGGAGGCGTACAGCCTGGTCTAAATAGAACAACTTTTCGTGTTAAATTTAAGGAAAAGTGGTTCGCAAATCAAGAAGTTCTTGTCGCAGATGACAGATCTTACAGAGTAAGAGTAATGGAAGATCCCTATTTTGATGGAGGGGATTGGATATATACGTTAAAATTAACAAGTCCAGATCCGGCAAAATTTATGGATCCTGATTTAATTTCAGCGGGAAGACAATTTTCTAAAGAATATACTACAGTACCTGAGTTCTCTACTGGAGGTAACACTACTTTTAGTGCTCCTTTCAAAATGAGAAATCATTTAAGTACATTGAGAAAATCATATACAGTAACAAGAAGTGCTGCAACTGATGCACTTGTTATCCAACTTGCTGATCCAGCAAATCCGGGTAAAAAGTCAACTGTATGGACTCGATATGCTGAGTGGGAAGCAATGGCACAGTGGTATAGAGAGATCGAAAGATCTTATTGGTATTCAACATTTTCATCTGATGCTAATGGTGTCACTGATATGTTGGGTAATAATGGACTTCCAGTTTATGAAGGTGCTGGTATTAGAGAGCAAATTGCTCCATCTAATATTAGAAATTATACTGAATTAACTGAGAATATTATCCGTGATTTCTTAATTGATCTATCATATAATGTAGCTCCTGAATCATCTAGAGATTTTGTTGCATTTACTGGTGAATATGGATTTGCTGAGTTTGACAAAGCTATGAAAACAGCTGCGTCTAATTGGACTCTAGTAGATTCTAAATTTGTAACTGGTAGTGGACAAAACCTTGCATTAGGTGGACAGTTTAAAACATATATGGGATTAAATGGTACTAAGATTACTCTTAAACATTTACCTTTATATGATAATACTGTTATAAACAGACAGTTACATGCTGATACAGGTAGACCAATAGAATCGTACAGATTTACTTTCTTAGACTTTGGTATGGCAGGTGGAGAATCAAACATCCAATCTGTTCATAAAAAAGATTCTAAGGACATGATGTGGCATACAGCGGGTTCTGTTGATCCATTTGGTAACACAGCTAAATCAGTAAACACTATGCGATCTGATAATCTTGATGGTTATTCAGTACATATGTTAACTGAATGTGGTATCATGATCAAAAACCCAATGGCATGTGGTGAGTTAATTTGTACTAATGTAGCGGCTAACTAATTAGTAATAATTTAATAAATTTTGTAACATGACAGAAGGAACTGTGATTGTGAAAGCTCTAAAAGCACATAGTTGGTCAGGTTTTCATAGGTTTCCGAAGTGTAAAGATACGGTCATAGCTCAGTACGGACGTGCGGGCTATGCTACCGGTCTTTCATCAGAGGAAGAAGCTAAACTTGAAAAACTATTACATTTAGAGTCTGGAACATTAAACCGCTTTTCAGATTATTGGCAGAATTATACTGTTATTTTAACTGATAAAGATAAAGTATTAAAACTAGAGCGTCCAAAAGATTTTCTAGACTATAAGATTTTATCTTCCAGTGAAAAAGTAGCTAATTCTGTAAATAATTTAGCGGATTGGCCCAAAGCAACATATGTATTATATGATGCGGAGGAAGATGCCAAAAAAGATAATTTAAAGGTTAAAGAAAAAAGAAAGGCTTATAAAATATTCAACGGAATGACAATTAGCGAAATGAGAGATGTATTAAAAGTAATGGGTAAAAAAGCAGATAATGCTTCAGAGACATTAATAGAAAATACATTGAATGATATTGTTGATAGTTCTCCATCTGAATTTATTGAAACTATAAACGTTTCTGATTTCAAAACCAGGGTTTTTATAAATGATTTAGTTGCTATAAATGCACTAAGAATTAGAGGTGGGCATTATATGCTCGGTGATACTGCTTTAGGACATGATTTAGAAACAACTATTTTATTCTTAAAAGAACCTAAAAATCAGGATATTGTATTATCTTTGAAAGCTAAGTTACAAGGTAAAACTTATAATAAAGAAGTACCTAAAAAAGTATCTTCTAAAAAAGTTAAATCTTAATGACAGTAGCTGAAATGCACATACAATTCAAAGTGGGGTTAGATAAGACTGATAGTCTTAACTACCCTAACTTTGAACCTGAAGAAATTGATCTTTGGCTTAATAGAGCCCAGGATAAATTTGTTAAAACTCGCTATTCTCATGATCCCAAAAGAGAAAGTTTTGAGGAAACTCAAAAACGAACTGATGATCTTCGTGAGGTTTTAGTAGAGACAACTATTTTTCCTTCAGCAGTACAGCAACCTGTAAAACCAAATGGTGTATTATTTGATTTACCTAATGGTAATAATGATTTACCGGTTTATTGGTTTGCTATTAATGAAGAATGTGGAATTCATTATCCGAATTGCACAAACGATTTAGTAACTGAAAGAAAAAGAGTTAAACCTATTCAGCATGATGATTATAATAAAATCATATCTGATCCATTCAATAAACCTTATAAAGGTAAAATTGTCCGGTTGATGCATGGTGATAAGGTTGAATTAATTTCCGATGGTACATTTATCATCGCAAGTTATATTTTGAGATATATAAAACAACCAGAAGCTATAGATCTAGCTAACAATAATGATTGCGAACTTGCATCTCATACACATACAGAGATTGTAGATACTGCAGTTACTATGGCGCTTGAGAATATTGCAAGTCCTAGATACCAAAGTCATATGGTTGAGAGTATATCTCGTGAGTAAATTAATGTTTAATATTTAAAAGAATTTATAATGAGACACGAGAATTATAAAATTATGATCGGTAAAAATGGTACTGGTCGTACAGGTGGCGTAACTCCTGCTAATTTAGCAGATGGAGAAATAGCTGCATTTAAACCAGATATGACAGCGTTATTACCTGGTGAAACTATTTCCGATGCGGAATATATATATCTTGCACAGGGAACTGCAACACTAGGACAACCTAGATTTTCTGCTAAAATCCAAGGTGCAAACGTTAAAAAATGGTCAGGACAGGATTATTCGGTTGCAGTAGAACAAAGAACTCACGTAGGTAATGTGGGTGCTGCTGCTTTAGCAATTAATGTACAACCTAGTATTGAATATGTTATGTCTATTATTTTTACATTTGATAAAGTAGAAGGTTCAGAGAGACAATTAGTTAGACGATTCCACCACACAACTGCAGCTGCAGGTGCAACACAGCAAACTATTGCTGATGCATTTACAGCATTAATTGATGCAGATGCTAAAGCTAAAACTTTAGTTGATGCTTCAACAGTAAATAATGGTGCGAATTATGGTGTACGAATTGAATCACGAGCACAAACTTATAATGTAATTGATGGTTATGAACAAGTAACATTTAAAGTTGTATTAGAGGGTGGTTTTGTATTTAATGGAACTACACCTGTTTCTTATACTGTAGATCCTACATATGGAATAGGTACTTATGCACATGTATCAGATCTTGAAAGAGCTGCACTAGGATACGATGGGGTGAATAACTTAATGAAATTCCCTGTACCATCTTATCCAGTATATGCTGTATCAACTGGTACATATGATATGTATTCTATAGTACATGATGATGTTCACGCATCGGCTAATCTTAATAAAGATATAGCTAGCCCAGAAATGACTTTGATTGCGATCAATGTTCAGGGGGGTGCTCCAGGACAACAAGCGGCTTTACAAAATGAATTAAACCCATGGTTTAACTCATGTCCGGGTAGCTTTCCAGCAGTGGCACTTTAATTAATTGTTTAATTTTAAAAATATAATATAATGGCAAATCCAACAATGGCCTCACAAGGCTCAAATAGAGAAGTTCATTGCGCAACAGCAAAATTTACATGGAATGCAACCGGAGCATCTACTTATACTAGCGGAGTTATGGTTCCAAGTGGAGCACAAATTCTTTCCGTAGGGGTAAGAGCAGGTGCTACAGGAGAAGCAGTTCCAGGTACCGGTACTAGTATTACAGTAAAAGTAGGAGGTGTAGCAGTAAGTGCTGCTATAGATCGTAATAGTAACTATGATGCAGTAGGAGATTCTTATACTGCAGCAGCAATATTCTATACCGATGCAGGTTTAGATAATGGCGCTATAGGTGTAACTACTGTAGGAACACACGATGCGGGTAATACTTATGTAACTGTTTGTTATGTAGTGTAATAAACTTTCAATCTGTGAGATAGGGGGAGAAATCCCCCTATACTCATATAAAATATAATAAAGTAATGGCAGCAGTAACTTTACCTAAAATAGATTTTACAGCTTCAGAAACATGTGATTCAAAAGGTATAAAAATAACAGAAACAACAGGTACTTATAACAGTCCTGCAAATACTGGGGGTTGGGGAAATCCTAATGCTGATTTAGCTAACGTACAAGATGCTGAATTAATAATAACAACACCTAGCGGAACAGTTTATACTATAACATATGCACAAATGAATGGTCTTTTACCAAGTATGGTAGAAGGTTCTTTTATAGTACATATGGGATTATTAGGGGGTACACAGGGAGCAACAATGACTCAAGGATTATACTCTATTAAATATAGAGTATTAATAGAATATAATAATGCACCTCCTCAATCAACTTGGGTGACAGTTCAAAAATATGTTTTTTTACATAATACTATAAAATGTTGTGTACATAAAATGTTAGCAACATTAGATATGTGTGATACCTGTCCATGTGATTCAGAAAAACAAAAAGCTTTAGAAGCATATACGTTATATAAAGCGTTACTTTATGCAAATCAATGTGGTAATGTAGATTCAGCAACGAAAATACATGATCAAGTAACTAAACTATGTACTTATGTGGACGGACCATGTAATACATGTTCTTAATAAGAGTTTTTAAATGGCGTGTCAAAATTGTGAAAATGGATGTATAAATCCAAATTTATGTTCATGTGATTGTCAATCATGTGCGACTGCAGGTGCTTGTGATATTCCTGCAGGTGCTCCTGGTGCGCAAGGTCCACAAGGTCCGCAAGGTACTCCAGGACAACCCGGTTTAAACGGTGTAGATGGTATAGATGGTCTAAATGGATGTACAATAACTAATGTTTATCAATCAGATGGAAATGAACCTCCAGGTATCCCAGCTGGACATCTTATAGTAGAAACTGGAAATACAGGAGAACCCTGTGAGCAGGTATTTGATGCAGGTCCAATTTCAGGAGGAGGAGCAGGTGATGGCGCAATGCCACCCGGTGTTATTGTTATGTGGTCTGGCGCTTTAAATGCTATACCTGATGGTTGGTTAATATGCGATGGCACTAATGGTACTCCCGATTTACAAGGTAGATTTGTAGTAGGTCGAGATCCAACAGTAGGTTCTCCATATACATCGGTAGGAAATATTGGGGGAGCTGCTACTGTTTCTTTAATGCAAGGTAATATACCAGCACATACTCATAGTTTAGCAAATGTAAATGTAGTAATGGATCAAGGTGGAGGTCATTATCATTCATGGAGAGGTTATCATGAAGATAATGGAAATGGTAGTGGAGAACAACATAGATCTAGAAATTGGTATAATACAGATCCTTTAGAACCTATTACTATTCAACCTATAGCACCTACTGATTTTCTTGATCCTGATTATGGTGCTCATACACATACAGCTTCATTAAATCCAACTGTTACTATGGATGGAACTCCTCAATTAACATTAGGAGCAGGAAATCCTTTTAGTATAACCCCCACCTATTACACTATAGCATATATCATGAAACAATAATGGCAGATAAAAAACTGAATATATACGATTTAAGACATAGGTTAAACAAACTAAAATGTTGTTTTTCTGAAAAAGCAGCTGATTATGCTATGAAGCAAAAGTTTGGTAAAGTTTGTAAAGAGGAAAAATGTAATTTACAACTTTTAGGTGCTTATATAGAAATGATTGAATGTATGCATCCAGTCGGTTGTAATTGTTATACTGAATGGGTACAAGGAGGTTCTTTAATTTGGAATGAAAATACATCTTATATTAAAGATCAAATTGTAAAAGTTTATCCAAGAGCATCTGCAGTAGGAAGTCCTAGTGAATTTTTACTTATGAGGTGGACAAATGCTTTACCTAGTTTTTCTTTTGTTGCTGATGCAGCGGGAGAAGGAGGATCTATATGTTGGGAAGATGGTAATTTAGTTCAAACTGGATATATTTCACCTTGTTATGATTTGATAAATATACATGGTTGGAGTGTGTGTGGAAATGTTAAAGTAGCATGGCAAGCTCAAGGAAGTTATGTATGGAATCCTAATATGACATATCAATATGGAGATATTGTTAAATTCCAAGGAGGTGGTAATGGGCTTAATCAAACTGGCCAAAATCAGTTTTATATAAGTAGAATAAAAAATAATTTTGCTAATGCAGCCAATCTAGGATTCCATGAATCTACAGATTGGGTATTATTAGAATGTTTTGACTTAATAGTATAATTAAATGGCAGCGAAAGATAAATTTAAACAACTCGTATACGGTAAGAATATAAGACAGGATAATAGAACTTATCCTCCTACTATATCAACTGTTAATACAGCATTTGATCCTCAAGCTGGATGTGCATCAATTTCTGCAGATGCGGCTTATAATCCAGGAACTGCTTATGCAGCGGGTGACGTTTTATTTTATACTGATGGTGCTACAGTTTATAATTCTGCTAATGCAGTTATGGGTGGAGGTACTGTTGGAGGATTAGGCGGAGATGGAAAAAATGCTCAAAGTACTTTTATTGTTAAAAGTCCTACTACTCATTATTGGTGGATTTTCTCTCATGATGTAGCTAATAATAAAGTATGGGTTGCTACAGTTAAAATGGATGATAATGGGGGATTAGGATCTGTATCTCAAAAAGCAACTTCTCAAACATTCGCAGGTTCTGCAACTGATAGGATGGCTCCATATTATGATGGAACTGCAAGTCAGTATGGTTTTATTATACATTTAACAGGTAGTGATCGTTGGGTATCTTATAGAGTAAATGGATTATCCGGTCAGAATCCTACATTTGCTGCTGCAGTAACTACTTCTATAGGTACATCTTATAATAATAATGATGCAGCTAATCATGCAACTGTTAAATTTAATAAAGATAATACAAAATTTGCAACAGTTTATCAAGCAAATATAGGTACTGCAGGTTCACCTGTTACTGGAGCTGTTGTTGAGGTATTTGATTTTAATACAAGTACACAAGTACCATCTAATTTTGGTCAATTTATTCTTCCTATTAATGATGCTGGTGCGATAGCTATCGGAGGAGGTGCTCAAAGACTTAAAGGATATGATTTAGAATGGGATTTTGATACTGCAAGTCCAACTTTATATGCACCTGTTTATGATCCCATAAATGGAATGGGTATTAGATATTATGTATTAAATGCTTCTAATGTTCCTTCTAGTAGTGGAGATGTAGCTAAGTCTTTCCAAAGTACTGGAACATGGGGAGATAGAACTATTTGGTCTTTATTTAGAGATCCATATGACGATAAAATTTATGTAGCAACTCCAAATAAAATTGGTAGTACAGGAGGATATAGTGCAAATTATAATGATACTTATGGTATAACACAGGTTTCTGCTATAACAAATTCAAGTAGTCCTGCTGGTACTGCAGAGTTTGTAGATTCAGTAGTAACTACAGGTACTAAATTAGTTAGAAAAGGTTTAGGTACAAGAGCAATAAGAGATGAAGCATCTGCATCATCTGGTAAATATAATTTAACTCCATGTGATACATTTAAAGAATATGTATTAGATTCAGATGGATTTATTTGGAGTATAGACGGAGCACTTGATGCTACGAAAATTGCTGATGTAAGTAGTATTACAAATAGAAAAAATATAGCGGTTCAAAAGGAAACTGGATTTATATATTTATTAGCGGGTACAGGAGCTACTCAAGCTATCTATAAAGTAGACCCTATTTCAGGATCTGTAGCTTCAGGAGTAGCAATTTCTGGAGCAGGTATTACAGGTTTTAATAGTATTTGTAGTAAAGATGGAGATGCTCTTAAATTATATGCAGTTATAGAAATAGCTGGTCCGCATTATAATTATGCAGAAATAGTAATTGCTACAGGAGTAGCTACTAAAACTGCAGGTAATACATCTCATGTTGCAGTAGATACTGCATATATAGGTACTACATTATATATGGCATCTGGAGATGATCTATATAAAAATACAGGACCTGGTACATGGGCTACAGTAGGAGCTAATGGTCTAAGTACAAACTATGAAGGTTTAGCTACAGATGATACAACTTTATATGGTTATATAGCTGGAAAGAGATATACTATTAATACAACTAGTGGAGCAGCAACATTAGGAAAAAGTATAACAACAAATGGTGGAACAGCTACTTGGAATTATACAATTACAGGTGCTGGCCAAATTAATTATGCAGGAACTCTTAATCCTCTTATTACTTCTGATGGTACTATTCCTCCATTTGTAGGAGATATAATTAGAGTTGAAAACTTTGCAGGATGTTGGACTGTTAGTACAGCTTCTTCAGGAACTGCTCAAGTAGTTGGGAATGTTTTACAAAGTTATTCAGATTGTGATTCTTGTACTTTAGTTGATAGTAATTTAGAGTGTAAATTACTTGTTGATTGTTGTACAACAGGGGCCGGAATACCTCAAAAAGTAGTTGGAACTACAGATGATTCTACAATAGTAGTTGGTAATGTATATGAAATTACAGGTAATGCTACAACTTCAGATCAATTAAATAGATGTGTTAAAGCTGTTTCTCCTGATTCTGATTTATATGTTACTTTTTATAATGGAGAAGTAGGTAGTATAGATTTAACTACCGGTATTATTACACAGAATACAGGTCTTCCAAATACTATGGGTATTACTTTTGATAGTAATGGAAATGGTTTAACATTACAAGAAGATGGAAAAATTAGTTTAGTTAAACCTTCTGGTTTTGCTAATGCTATAGAAGTTAATGCTAGTGCAGTTTCCATGAATAAAGCTATTACTGTAGCGGATGATGGTACTATATATGCAGCAGGAGATGTTTCTGGTGTAACAAAATTACAAAGTATAACTTATGATAATAATGCTGATACCATAACTTTTGGTTCTACATTAGTTAATGCTAGTGTTCTTCTTACAGGAGATATGGCTGTAGGTCCTGATACATTATTATATTGTACAGGAGATGCGGCTCCTTCTGGTGCATTAGATCCAAATGATCTATTTACTTTAGATACAACTTCAGCTACTAATACTACTATTGCAAGTTTAACTACTACATTAAGTTTAACAACTCATCAAATAGTTAAAGGTATATCTTTTGTTAAAGATGTATGTAAAGTATTAGTTTGGGATTCTGCGTCTAATGGTTTAACATTATTTGATGTTAATCATCTTAGTGGAGTTTTAATAAGTAGTTTATCTTTACAACATCCAGATGGTAGTTCTGCTTTTGAAATTCCTCCTACAAGTATAGCTTATAATAATCCTTGTAAATACCATACTGAAAGTTCATTTAAAGTAACTTCTTATGGAAATTGTTCTGATTGTGCTGCATCTGATACATCAAAAAAATGTAAATATAAATTAATTAACTGTAAAAACGGTTTAGTTAAATATACTGAAGTAGATTTATCAGCAGATGTTGGTAAAATAATCTCTTTAAATGAAGTAGGATTATATAAATGTTATACTGTAGAACATACATATTCTGATTCTGTTACAGCTGATGTAACTAAATTAGCAGGTTATACAGATTGTACTGATTGTGAAAATAGTGAAAATTCTATTTTTAGATTATTGAAATGTACTGATGAAACTTCAGATCCAAAATATACAACTGAAGATTTAACTCCAGGTATATCTGGATATGTTGGTAAAGTAGCTATTCTAGAAGGAGAATATTATGGAAGAATAGTAGATAGTTTAGGAACTTCTGCTCATTCATTATTAACTACTGCAGTAACTATTGTTAATCATACTTCAAAATGTAGTGATGCTAATTTCTATACTCGAATAACTGCATGCAATGATTCAACAAGAATTATTGATATTGACTATACCTTAAGTCCAAGTATTCATTCTTATATAGGTACTTCTAAAGGTTTAGCTATAAATAATCTAGGAAATAAAGAAGATGAAGTTTGTTGGACAGCAGCTTCTTGGATTGAAGGTCCAACTCCTTATGTATATCAAAATATTACTGTAACTGCTTTTGCTGATGATTGTGATACTTGTGTTCAAACTGCATTAGCACCACCACCATCACAGATTGCTTTATCATCTTGTTGTAATACACCATCTGGTGATTATGCTCCTGATTTTTATTTTGCAGTTACTGCTGGAGTTGATATAAATTTAGATGATGATGGATTAATTGTTGAAGCAGATATTACAGATCCAACTACTGGTATACTTTATAATGGATGTTGGAATGTAGACGAATTACCTGGATTGATGGATCCTTCTTTTTTAACTGATTGGGATTATATTAATGTATTAGCTTCTACTGTTGTAGGGGGAAGTCCAGGAACTAGTTGTCATGGATGTACATATTGGTGTACAGCTACAGCAGGATGTGAAGTATTAGCTTGTGTTTCATCTGCACAGGATTATTTTGTAGAGTGTGGAGGATTTAGTCAGGCCGAACAAGGTGCTGGTGTATTAGCATTTGATGAAGATCCTCTTAGAGAATGTTTTAGATTATGTAATAATAAATTTAATGGTGTACACGGAATAAACTGGTATTGGGGTAATGGAGCAGGATTGAAGTGGGAATTATTAGGTACTCCTTATGCTACATTTGATGGAAATAGTCAAATGGGTATGGGGATTATAGGAATGCCAGGTGATTATGGATATACTAGATTTGGAAGTGCTGTACACTGTGTAGCTGAAAATATCACTATAGGAACTAAAGATTATGTTAAGGGAGATATTTTATTTTATACCGACGGTCATCATGTGTTTAATTCTAATCATGTATTCATGGACAATGGTACAAATTTGGCTGGAGGAGATATGGTGAGTCCAATTTCAGATATTAATTCTGCTTATGATAATTATAGAATGGCTACACAACAGGCTATTATTGTACCAGACCCTCAAGGAGGATTTATAGGTAATAGTACAAAGACTCATGCTTGGTATTATATATTTTACCAATCAACAGGAGATGGACCTTTTTATTCGGCAAAAGTATTAATGGATACTTTTAATGGATTAGGACTTGTAGCTCCTGATACTATTGACTATAAAATACATGATAATTCTACAGAAAGATTATGTGTAAGTACTGGAAGAACTGATGATGCAGAAGAGGTTTATTGGGTAATAGAAGTACAACCATGGTATGATATTCCAAATCCAGATTTTGGAACACCATTAGCAGAACCTAATGCAACTATACGTGTTCATAAAGTTAGTGCTATTGGATTTGAAGTAGATTATACAATATTTGAATTAGATCAAAATAATATTCAGGGGAAATTAGATAATTTCCAACAAATGTCTGTATGTGCAAGAATAAAAATGTCACCAGATAATAAATGGATTGTTCTAACAGGTTGGCAAGGAGGAGCGAATTGGACTCAATTATTAAGATTTGATGAAACTACTGGAGAGATAGGTCCTACTTATGGAGAAATCTGGACAGATGCTCCAAATTTAGGGTGTGTTCCTGTTACTACAGGTTGTAATACTAATATTGCGACTAGTTTTATTCCAACAATGACTGCTGTTGAATTTGATGCAGGAAGTAATTATTTATATATGATAAGGAGCGGATCAATCTATCCGCCAGAAGTTCCATCGGGAAGTTGTGAAGGTCAAAATACAATGCAACCTGCTTTATTAAGAAGATCTCTTGATGGTGTAACTGGAGAAATAGGAGAAATAGAAATAGTAGAAAATAATATACAGTTTTTACCAGGAATCAATAATATTCCTGCTATGGATACTGAAGGACAAGGAGAGGGTTGTGCAAATCATGCAGCTATTCCAGTAGATATGGTTATAGGACCTGATTGGAATTTATATTATGGTATGTTTAAAGGTAAATTAACTGGAAGTCAGAATACAGGTTTAAGTTCTTGGAAACAAGGAAGTTTTATAGGACAGGATTTTAATGATGGCGAATTTAGTACATATGATAAATATATAGGTAGAGTTGTTAATCCTCATAATGACTATCCAATAGTTCTAAGTCCTAATGAAGATCAGTGGGATCAAACTTATGTAAGTTTGGAAAATCGAAGAATGGCAACAGGATTCCCAGTATACTTAAAGAAAAAATGTGCTCTACCTAGTGAAGATGATACTGTGTATGATGTGGGTGTAGCAGCTACATATGAAGCATGTGATGAAAGTACTGATTGTGGAATAGTTATACCTCCTATACCTGCATATCAATTAACTGAGTGTGGATGTTCAGGAGCAGATGGTATTGGTTGTGGGGGAGCTATTACAGATCCGTGCTATACTTGTGATAAGGATTATGATGGCATTCAACAAACTACTGGATTAGAAGCGCCTACTTCTAATATTGTAGCTAATCCTACTGTTGGAAATGCTAAATGGAGTACTTTAGAAACTGGTACTAATTCTAGACATTGGACAGTCATTAGAGAAGCAGTAGAATTATTAGCTACTGGAGTTGATCAAACTGTAACACTGAGTTATAGTTATTGTAAAGGTGGAACTAGTTTTCATGGAGGACAGGTTTTACAAACTTTTGAACAAGGTCCTGCAACATCTAGAACAACTGGAATAAGCAATTATACTGGTGTTGCATTTGATTATGTATATGCAATAACTGAAATACAATTTAAAGCAGAAATTGCCTATTGCTTTCAAATAATGAAGGAATTATTTGAATCAGTATTTAACAAATCTTGTGGATATGGTGCTAATTTATGTTTAAATTTTGTACCTGCAAATGCACCAGGTTTAGCTCCTGGATCTGCTGCTTTAGGAAATGAAGTTTGGGATGGGGTTACTGGAACTGGAATTGTGAATGAAGATGAACTATTAAATAATCCAGTAGGAAGCCCTCAAGGAACTCCATTCGATGATTCTGCAGGAACTTCAGGAATATCAAATATCGGTGATATTAGAATAGGTATGTCAGCTAATTCACCTTCGCCCGCAGGTGCACTAGGTCGTGGAGGATCTCCTTCTCCTAATTCTGTACCTGGGTTATCAAGAGATACTGGTTGTTATTTCGGTAACTGTAATACACAAAATCCAGCACGTATGTATTCATTGATATGGTTAGAGGGTAATACTGAGTGGAGAATGAGAACTCAGCCTTATGATGAAACTATAGGAAATCTTATAAATAATTCTGGTGAGTCTAAAAATTATGAAATAGTAAGAATTATGGCCCATGAAATATTTCATGCTTTAGGAATGGGACATTGTTGGAGAACTTTTAGGACTCAAGGAGTTGTAGATGGATTTAATTGTGCCAATGTAATAAATAGTCCTTGTACATCTCCTGGTATACAAGGTAATGGTGCATGTGCAGGTTGGTGGGCATATTATTGCGGGGTATTAGAAACTAATTCTATAATGGCAGCAACAGTAGGTTCAGATATGGAATGGAATGATTTCTTTGGAACACCTTCCTGTAATCTAGCAGGAGGAGATAGTGGATTGATAGATCGAACTTCTGTATGTGCTCTTTATGGTTATACTTATGGAAATAGTCCATATAGTGAAGCAGGAACAACTTATAATCAAATAACAAATTCTGTTATAGCCCAAGCTCAAGGAGCATCTACTACGGGATTAGCAGATGAAGATAATGATGTATGGCAATGTCCTGCATGTGAAGGTGGATTATTTTATACAACTGCTGCAGAGTTTGAACCATTTGTTGGTGGAACAATTTTATGGAATCCTGGTGATGGATTAGGAGAAAGATGTTTTGAAGTAAGCGCTATAGATGGTATACCTGAAGGTGAAACAGATACAACTATAACAGGATATGAGGGTCCTTATGAGGACTGTGATGAATGTCTGTTAACTCAGTTGTCTCCACCTTGTTGGCAATTATCTTTATGTATGCAATGTGAAGCAAATGTAGATGGTTCGACTCCAATGAATATAATTACAACAACTGATATGAGTTCATATTGTGTCATTGGAGGAATACCAGGTGATGATGTGAATACTCCTGTAGTTGTATTAGAAGAATATCCAAATGCATGTTGGACAGTTGAATGTGCACTTTCGATAGACTTAGATGAGGCTCTATGTCAAACTGCTGCTCCAGTAACTGTAGAATCTTCACATGCAGATTGTCAAATTTGCTGCGATGGTGTAGGGGGACAATGTTTTAGTCTTCATAGTTGTACCACTGGAGAAACATTTATAACTTTTACTAATTTATTTATATATATAGGTCAGGTAGTTACTTTAACTCAATATGTTCCTGGAATGACACCGGGAGATTGTTTTACAGTAAGTTTATGCGGTCCTTGTGGTCCTGATTGTTTAGGTCTTGGAGCAGTTACAGTTAATGAAACATGGAATGATTGTAAATCATGTGTGACAGAGGGACAGCAAATATATGATTTATTTGATTGTGCAACATGTTTTGAAGAGGATTATTGGTCTTATCCAAATCCAATTCCAGCAGGATGTAATTATGTATTAGGTGTTGCTGAAACTGTAGCTATTAGTATTTTAAATGGTATGGGTGGATCTGCTTATTTTACTGGAGATCCTGCAGTAGAAGATTCTGAAGGAAACCCATTCTGCATGAAAGTATTTCCAAGTGAGATGAATTGGTCTCCTTATGCGGTTGATGTTACTCAATCTTGTATATGTAATCCTGATGAACCTACTCCAGTTATAGGCTGTATGGATTCAACAGCATTAAATTATAATCCAAATGCGAATACTCCATGTGATGGAACAAATGGAAATCCTGTTATTATACCATGTCAAGAAGATCAAACTATACAAACTAATCCATTAGGATGTTGTTGTATATATATAGATGATACAGAATATGAAGGATGTTGTGATCAAACAGCTGTAAATTATTGTCCAGGATGTAGTAATTGTTGTCCTGATAATAGCTGTTGTCAATATAATCCACCTCCCCCTTTAATTTCAGTACAATATGAAGAAGATTGTATAAACTGTTTAAGTTGGGATGAAATAGATGATGTATTCCAGAAAGCTGCTAAGATGTGTGATGTATGTTGGCCTCCACCAGGAATAACATATAAAGAATATTATTGTAATGAACCATTACCTGTGGTTCCTGATCCATTAGATCCTCCAATAATTGGATGTCTGGATCCTGTTGCATGGAATTATAATCCTGATGCAGAATTACCTTGTGACGGTTGTTGCGAATATGTAGATGGTTGTACAGATCAATCTGCATGTAATTATGATCCTGAAGCAACAGAGACTAATTTAGATGCTTGTATATATCCAAATGAATGTGGAAGTTGTATAGGTGATTTAAGCTGTTTAGAACCTGGATGTATGGACCCAACAGCTTGTAACTATGATCCAAATGCACAAGAAGATTGTGTAACTTGCTGTGAATATTCTACATGTGTAGGATGTTGTGATGAAAACGATCCTAATTATTGTCCAACGTGTACAGTTTGTAATTCTAATTATTGTGTAGCTGGAATATTTGATTGTTTATCTAATAGAGATATTTATGTATTTTATGATATGACTTCTATGGGATATGTTGGAGCCGGAACTACACAAGATGATAGACTATTATTTGTAAATGGTATAAAGGATACTATGGATGAAGTATATATGTGGTTAGTAAATGGAGGATATCTAGGAAATGTTTATCATTTACCAGTTCAACATGTGTCATGTGCTGTAAATGGGACTGGGATTTGTGGTGGTACGGCTCAAGATTATAGTACTTGGATACCAACTGCAACTGCATCAGCAAACTTTGAAAGATATTTAAGATGGTTTACATATCCAGCTCATGGAAATAAAGGAGCTAATAGTGGAGATTTACCAGATTCAGATAGAGTATCTTTTGTTACTTTATCTAAATGTAATCCAGGTGCACCAAATGCGGGACAACCAACAGATTATTGTTTTAATAATATAACATATAATACAGGTGTAGGAGGAACAACTGCTCCAATAATAAAACAGATTTCTGCTAAATATACTTGGGATGGAATAAGTGATTTTGAAAGCGGTCTTCCTCAACCTCAATTAGATCCAAATGGACATGGGGCTGCGGATGGTCCAGGTTGTGAAGGGCTGTATGATCCATATCATGAATTTGCTCCAGAAAAACCAGTTGATAATAGCCCAATTTGTATAGCATTTATAGATGAAAGTGGTCAACAAGGTGCAGCTGGAACTCCAGTTAGTAATACTGATGATACTATTAATATAGGCCAATATACATCACAAGAACTTATTTCTAGTGCACTAGCTGGTCAAGGAGATGGATGTCTGGTTACTGATTTAAATTATACTTTAGGGGCCGGAGCTGCTAATACTTTTCCATATACTGGAGATCATGGAATAGGTTTAGGGTGTCATTCAGATACTGCTTCCGATGCATCAGGATATTTAAATCCTGCTAATAATGTAACTCAAGAATACAAATGGGATTTCATGGATTTTGATAAATTCTGGTCATTAGGATATGATGATACTACATTTACTTTTAATACAGTAGGTAATGAAAATGGATACGCTCAAAATAATGCTAACTTCTTAATTATACCAGCAGCTGCACAATGGCAAGGTATGACAGATAGTAACCAACTTATTTTAATACATCATTTAAATCAAGCTATTGGTAGAGGAGTTCCAACTCTATCAGGTCATATTGAAGTAGCAAACTTTGTAGAGTGGCCAGTATATGTAGGTACAAGTAATAATACTAGACATAGTGCTAGATACATGACAGACCCTCTTATGGTTAATAAATATGCAGGTGGACAGCAGGGATTTGCAATACAATCTGAACCAAATAATATGTTAGGTAATTATAAATTTAATTATTCATTACCTAATGAAGTTACATCTCTTGGACAGGTAGGATCAGATGCAATGTTATTCCTTCTATTAGAAGGGCTATGTGCAAACTATATGGAGATGGGTGCAGTACAATAATAAAATATAGGTAATAATTTGAAATTATAAATATTTATCTATATATTTGGAAAATTAATAGAGTAATAATTTAATAAAACATAATTTAATGGCGACTTTAACACATCAATTAATAATATCTAGTACTACTACAAGCTCTGATGCTTTAAGTATTAGTACTTCAGATGTACTTACTGTTACTGAACCGTCTATAAATATTGCAAGAAAATCAATAGCTACTGGAGCTGCTCAAACAATTTTACCTGCTATTTCAGCTAAGTTTACATATATCTATTTAAAAGCTATATCAGGAACTGCTGCTTCAGATTGGGTACAAGTTAAAATTAACGGTCAGGTTATGGCTAAATTAAGAATTGGAGAATCTATGTGGTTACCAATTTATAATAATTATGCGGTAGAAGGAGAAGCTTACGGAAATGCAGTAATTGTAGAATACGGACAATGGTCAGTATAATAGAATGTTTAATAATAAAATAGAATAATAATGGCAAGTAATAAACCGGTAAAACTTATTTCTGCAAAAAAAGCTCTTGGAGCTGAAATGACGGGGAAATATGCTACAGTTAGTTCTGTAGATAGAATTATAAAAAATTTGCAGTTCTTCTATATTATTGGTACTACAGCTGATACAACAACTGATGGTACTGATTTAGAAGTAGGAGATATAGTTATTCAGATAGAAGATGCAGCAGCTACCTCTCATTATATGACAGTGGTAACTGCAGGAACTTTACCTGAAGCTTTTGTAGCAAATGATTTATATATAGTATTACGACCTGGTGCGTAATTTAATTTAATTTAATAATTTTAAAATTTTTAATATGGCTAAGAAAGAAACTAGCGCAATGAAAAAAACAGAATTGACTAATCGTGACTTATTAGCGGTCAGTCAGGGAATCGCTTACATAAATAGTAAAGAAACTAAAGTATGGCATGCTTTATCAAAGAATATGGATAGTATTTCTGCTATCGTAACAGAGGTAAATACACGTCATAAAGCAATAACTGAAGAGTTAGCAAAAAAAGATGATAAAGGAATAGCTATTAGAAATCCTCAAGGTCAAATTGATTTTGGAGATAATCTAGATACAGCTAATAAAAGATGGGAAGATATCATGAATGAGAAAGTTACAGTAGAACTTTTACCAATTCCTTTAGAAGATCTAAAAGATTATGGCTTAGATGCGACTATGGTTAGACCCCTGATTGGTACGTTATTAGTTGAATAAACTAAATTAATGGCAAGACGTATTTCAAATTCAGAACTACATGAGGATATACTCGAAATTAAACAGGATGTGAGTGATCTTAAAAAAAGATTACTCGATCCTGATTTCGGTATCGTTTCTCGTGTAAATAGAAATACTTCTTTTCGTAGTAGTGCAGGTAAAGTCCTGTGGTCAATTTGGGTAGCAATAGTGGGAATTCTGGCTAAATTGATGTTTTGGAATTAAATTTTAATGTATGAAGATAGATCCGAAATGGTTAATAATAATAGGTTTAGTTATTTTTATATTACTGTCTAGGGCATGTAACAATAACTTTATACTAGGACCAAAGGTAATAGATGAAGTAACAACCGTACATACAGATACGTTGAGAGTTACACATATAGACACTCTACAATTTGTAGATACTATTCAAAGAATAGTAACTGTAAAAATAGAAGAACCTGTTAAAGTAATCATTGAAGATGATGTTTGGGATGAACTTAATATAAATGAATATAATAATTCATTTAATGATAGTTTAATAGATGGAACTATTTATACTAGGGTAGATGGAACAATGTTAGATCAAGAATTTAATTATATTCCTAAATTTCCTCAGTATATTATTCAAGTAGATACAGTTATGGTAAATACCTTGACGAATACTACAACAACAGTTCAATCTAGATTTAATTTAAATATAGGAGCAGAAGTAGGAGGTAATCCTGAAATGTTTAACTTCTCTCCTTTAATAGGCTTTACAAGTCGAAATGGGTTTTCATATTCCTACAGATATGGAATAATGGATAAAACACATAATGTAGGAATAATGTATAATTTTAAAATAAAATAATAATGGGTCTTTTAGAAAAATGGAAAAATAGATTTGCTCCCGGTGGAGGAGATCGTATTGTAAGAACCAAAACAACCTATGGACAAAATTTAGATCGTTCAGTAGATATGAATGGATTAATTACTGATATTGAAGATAATTTTGGTTCAGCTGCAAATGTAAGTTCAAATGAAACTAATATTGCTACTAATACAGCGAGTATTACTACTATTAATTCTTTGAATCCAAATAGTGCAAAAATAAATGTTACAGCAATAGGAGCAAAATCAGCTATGAATGCTCAGAATCTACATTTGATTGGAAATGTTATAACAATAGTACCTAGTCCAGGTGCGGGTAAAGCTATAGTACCTATAGCTTTAACTATAACATGTAAAGGAGGTTTGATAACAGAAAGTTCTAATAAAAGTTTAGTTTTTGGTTATGATTTTGTATTAACAGGCGGTCAAATGGGATTTTCAAGAGTTATGGGAACTGTGGCGAGTGGTAGATTTCAAACTTTAATGACTTCTCCATCTGCAGCGTCAGGAAATTGGATTCCTAAAACAGATGCAACCGATTCTCCAGAAGATAAACCACTTATCATGTGGGCAAGTGGAGCTCTTAATGGTAATTGGACTATAGAAGGTGGACTAGTATTTTGGTATGAGGCTACTTGTACTGATGCGGGTGTTTGGTCTGTTTAGTATTAACTTTATAAAATAAGTATGGTATTACAATATACAATACAGGGACAACTGGTAGGTCGGTACCAAGATGTTTCCGAAGCTTCAAATAAAACCGATATAGATAATGGAAGTATACATAAAGTACTTCGAAGAGAAAGAACCACAGCGGGTGGTTTTATATGGAAGTTAGAAGATGAAGTGAGTGAGAACATTAGTTCGAATGAACTTAAAGATGCGATAAATGCGCAGGGATTAAGTGAAGATGAAGTTAAGTCAGTTAAGATCTGGCAAACTATGAGCGGTGAGACTAGATATTCTATAGTAACTAAAGAAGGTAGTCAAGCAGCTCAGAAATTTAAAGATGAGTTCTTTGAAAAATTGAAAACAATATCTCCCGCTCCAAAAGCGAGGAAATATACTGCATTGGATACAAATCCAATAGTATATGAGATTTCTTTACCTGATATACATTATGGTAAAGAAACTGATGAAGATGTAAAAACAGCAGAAGATCATTTTATGGATTCTGTTAAAGAATTACATGGGAGAGCATCAGGATTAAGTATTGAAAGGTTTCTATTACCAATAGGAAATGACGGTATGAATTCTGAAGGAATGAGAAAGACTACAACTAAAGGAACACCTCAAAATGATTCTATAGATTGGCAAAAATCTTTCATAGGGTATACTAAATTAATAATTAATGCGGCTAATTATTTAGCTGAGTATGCTCCGGTAGATATTGTTATAGTACAAGGAAATCATGATTTTGAACGTATGTTTTATGCAGGTGAAGTTTTATCTGCATGGTTTAAAAATGATCATGATGTAACAGTAGATAATGGATTAGATAGTAGAAAGTACTATGAGTATGGAGTAAATATGATTATGTTTACCCATGGCGATAAAGAAAAAGCAGCTGAGATGCCACTTATAATGGCAACTGAGCAGCCTGTAATGTTCTCAAGAACTAAATTTAGAGAGGTTCATTGTGGACATTTACATAAAGAAATGGTGAATGAATATAGAGGAATTAAAGTAAGATTTATTCCTTCTATTTGCGCGAATGATTCATGGCACAAATTAATGGGCTATCAATCTTTAAGATGCGCGCAAGCATATATATGGAATAAGGAAAAGGGGTGTGAAGGTTATTTACAAGTAAATATATAATTAATGGCAGTAACTTTAAATAAATTAGTTTATGATATAAAGAATATAGGATACGGGGGTGTATCATCTGACGACGCCAAGATTAGTGATAAGCAGATAGCTTATTGGGTAATGATTGAGCGGTCTATGTTACTTTCTCAAGTTATGGGAAAGAAGCTCCGAGTTCCTGCTTCTTGTATCGAAACTCTTGAAAGTGTTTATTTAGAAGTTGTTGATGCTGCTGAAGCTTGTGAAGTTGATTTAGGGGTTCATGTACTTAAATCCGTAAAGCCTATACCCAGAACAGTTCAGAGGAATCACTTGGATAGTATTTTGGCTGTTGAGTCTTTAGATGGTGAAAGAGCTTTTTCTGAAACTACTACGTTTCGAAGAAAGTGGAATAAGTATAATAAGTATACCAGTTCTAAAAATCGTTGGTATATAAAAGATAGTCATCTTTATGTAAGTTGTGATTTATTGATTGAAGCAGTGAAAGTCACCGGTGTATTTGAAGACGCTGAAGAAGTTTGGTTACATAATAGATGCGATGAAGATTATGCTGCATCTGGAGAAGCCCCCACTGGCAAGTCCTGTGAATATGATTGGGACACCCCATTTCCGATTTCTATGTCTGTAGCAGACCAGGTTACAGATCTTGTATTGAAAAAAAGATTACAAGCAACATTAGCATTACCTAATGATGAAACCAATAACGCTAAAGGAGATGGAGAACAAAATGTGCAAGCAGCAGCTCAAAAATAGCTGCACTTTAACTCAGGCTTATAAATCATATGATGATTATTATAAGGTTGGTTATAAAACATATAGAAATATATGTGAAGATTTTAATAAGAAAATTATGGATGATATTCTATTAAAGTCAAAAGAATTTAAGATGCCATTTAGATTAGGCTCTTTAAGGATAAAAAAGAAAAAAATGAATTTCTCTAATAAGCTGAGAAACAAATTAAAAATTGATTGGAAAGCTACGAGAGAAAATAATAAGGTTATATATCATCTCAATGATCATACAAATGGTTATAATTATAGATGGTATTGGGAAAAAAGAAATGCTATAATTAAAAATAAAAGTATATATAGCTTTCAAGCTACTCGTACAAATAAAAGACGATTAGCTACATTATTAAAGAATAATGAAATAGACTATTTTGAATGATTTATAAATATGTATCAGTATATGAAATAATAGAAGGAGTATATAGAGATTCAGGTATTAAAGAAGAACTTGATATTTGGGACGTAATTGAATGGGCCGGAGAAGCTTTAGAGTTAATTGGTGCTGGGATGACCTATGTAGAATTAATTGGAGAGATTTGTGTCCATGAACATCGAGCACAATTACCATGTAATTTTCACAGCTTAGAACAAATTTCATATAAAGGTATACCTTTACCATTATGCAGTGGTACATTTGGTGCTATTTCAACTACACCTACAAATACAACAACAAATTATATTGATGGGGAAGAAGTTAATGAAAATAACTTTCCTATGACAGATACGATGACTGGGAGTCGTGGAAATTGTTATTATATAAATGATAATTTTGTAGTTACATCTTTTGAAGAGGGTTGTATTTTAATGACTTTTAAAGGTATAAATGTTGATAAGGAAGGGTATCCTATGATGCCAGATCATATCAGTTATAAGAAAGCTGTTAAATCATATATACAAACAATGATAGATCGTATGTGGTGGAGAAAAGGGTCATTACCGGAAGCTGTTTATAGAGATAGTCAAAGAGATTGGGAATGGTATGTTAAACAAGCACGTGGTGCGGTAGCTATGCCAAATCTTGATGCTATGGAGAATATTAAGAATCAATGGGTTAAATTGAAACCTAACATGAATTCTCATCAAACTTTCTTTACTGATTTAGCAAGTCCAGAACGAAGGAAACTTAAATAATGGCAAAAAAAGATTCAAATATTATAGTTAATACCTTTACTAAAGGTATAAATAAAGATGCAGCTAAATATATTTTACCTCCTGATACTTATTATGATGCGCAAAATGTAAGAATAACCGCTCATGAAGGTAGAGAAGGAATGTCCTTAGTTAATGTTGAAGGTAATGACTTTTTAATTAAGATTCCATGTTCTACAGTTGCATGGAAAATTAAAATGTTCGAGCAGATTTATTATGATGAAACTTTTTGGCCTAATCAAGTTTGGGGACCTCTTACATTTAATATTACATATAATGGTCAGACTTATTCACATATTTTACCAGGTGGTACAGGTGGTAATATAGTTGCTCAACTTTATGAGGAAGTAAGATTTTCAAATCAATGGTTATATCCTGATGGTTCTACAAATACATTCCCCTCTGAAATAAATATTAATTATGATAATAGTAATTATGAATTAACATTTTGGTCAAATGTTATAACTAATCAAGTTTTAAACATCGCATTAGTAGATAATGTTGGAAATCCTGTAGGTTGGACACAGCAAACAGCATTAGGTAATAGTTGGTGTGACTTAGAAGTAATTGGTTATACTACTATTAGAGATGATATTTATATTTTTACAACTTCTGATGAATCAGAAGAAGGAGGAAATGGACAAGTATGGAGATTACAATATGATCATTCTAGTAATGTTGCAGCATTAACTTGTATGATTAATAGAGATGATATAAAATTTACTAAACGTCATCCTATTCAAGCTATTGGTAGATATGAAAATAGAAAGACGCAAACTATATATTGGACAGATAATTTTAATCCACCAAGAAAATTAAATGTAGCAGATGATTTAGTTTCTATGGTAGTTCCTACTAGATTTTTAGATTTAGCACCACGTACTTCATTTCAAATACCTGTTTTAGTTAATATTGCTACTGGAGGATCACTACCTGCAGGAAATTATCAAGCAGCATATAGATATAAAAGTGCTGAAGGAGCAGTCACAGAATGGTCACCTTTAAGTAATCCAGTTAGTATTTATGGTGATTCAGAAACAGATCCTTTTTGTGATATTGAGGGAGATTTAATACAAGATGATGCAAATACAGATCCAGGAAATGAAGGTAATGGAGAAATTACTAATAAAAAATTAGTTTGGGATCTTCAAAATCTAGATGTTGATTATGATATTATTGAATTTGCAGCTATATATAGAACTATATATAGAGATGAAAGTGATAATGTTGATTATTCTAAAGCCTATATTTTCCTAGAACAAGAGAATAATAATTCAACAATTCAATTTGAACATACAGGATCTGAACAGAAAATATTAACTACTATTTCTCAAATAAGAGAAGGGATTGGAGCTACTTTTGAGAGAGTAAAAACTATTTCAAGTAAAGATAATAAATTATTTCTAGGAAATATTGTTAATACAAGTTTTTTAGTAGACTACGATGCTAGAGCTTATAGATTTATTAATGATGGTGGTTTAAATCCAACAGCTTTATTAAACTCACAAACAGATCTTCCTGTTATTATTAATGGAAATACTCCATTTGCTCCTGGACCTGGTCAAACTGCTATTGATGCAGTAGTAGAAAATCATGATTGTATATGTCCTTATAATGATGAAAATCCAGATACAAATCCAGATTGGTATACAAATGACCAATATAAATACCAATCAAATGGTACTATTCTAGGTGGTACAGGTCCTAATGTTAGTTATAGATTTATAACAGAAACAATGGTAGGTGATCGAGCAGTTCCTCAAGCGGGTCAAGTAGGGAATGGTGATGTAATGGGATTCAATGGTTGGGGATATAACTTTGGATTTTGGAATTTTGATTTCGGATGTGGACGTTATAGACCTTGGCCTTTTGATGGATCGTGCTTAGTAGGTGAACCACCTGTAACTAATAATAATATAGTTAACTTATTTGGAGGAGTAGGTGTTCAAAATTATCCTATGAATGGTACTATAGATAATTTTAAAAGTTCTTATAAGCATAGTTTATATCAAGGTTATGCTAGAGGAGAAGTATATAGATTTGGTATAGTTTTTTATAATAATAAAGGACAATCAAGTTTTGTTAATTGGATTGGTGATATAAAATTTCCATTTGAATATGATCGAGATCTAAATGTGTGGCCAGATTGGAGAGGTGCTCAATTTTCTATTTTTTATTGGAATGCTGATGCTGGAACTCCTGATCTGTTAGCTGGACAACCTTTTAACTATTCTGGAAATATGGAAACTCGGAGTTTAGGTATTGAATTTACAGTTAATCTTGGAGGCTTAGATATAGCTGGTCAGGGTATTACAGGTTATTCTATAGTTAGAGTAAATAGGGATATGGAAAGAGATGCATCTAGATTAGGACAAGCTTTAGCTGGCCAGGTGTGTAGAGCAAAAGTGAGAGGAAATGTAGGTGGATGTGCTCAAAATAATGAAATTCATGCATTTCCTACTCAACGAGATAATTTAATTCCTATACCTTGTTCACAAAATTGGCAAGGAAATAGTGGGTGTTGGGAAAATTCTTTAATGTCGATAGATACTGGTCAAGATGATAATAACGTTAATATTAGTGGATTAGGACCACCAAATCCAAATAGTGCAAGACCTTTATTTCCGTGGGGACATTCGTATCATGCTGGAGTTAGAATATATTTTACTGAACAACAAACTATGTTGTTATATGGCCCAATAAATTGGGTTAATAGTAGTACAAGTGAACAGTTTAATACTGATAAAAAAACTATATTTCAAAAAGGAGATTATGTAAAAATATCTTCTGTTTTACAACCATTACCAAATGAGGATTATGGAAATTTACCTGTTACTTTTTTTGAAAACCAGTTAGGAAGTCAATGTAATACGAATGCACCTACAGGTATGTGGTATAAATATTACTATCCTGTAAGTATTGGAGCAGGTACAGGGTGGAATCCAACTATGACTTATTGGGGAGGAACGCCTATAGGAGTTTTTTCTCAAAATCCTGCCAATCTTAAAATAGAGCTTGAATATTCAGCATGGGTAGGAGATGGTCAAACATTATCTCAAAATTCAGATAGTTCTATGAAGGGACATTTTTGTAATGTAACTAATTTTAGCCATCTTATGCATACTAATTGTCAGTGTGAAAGTTGTGGACCTGGTATCAATACAGCATATAATTATAATACTAGTATGAATCTCTGTTCATCAGGATCTGTAGGATTAAGACCTAGATCTATTGGTAGTGAGTGTACTTTTGTTACTACAAAAAATAGAATACCTTGGCCAGATATGGGTATGGGACAAGGTACTTGGAATCAACCTGGTGGTTTATCAGATGTAGGAGCAACTAATCCTGAAGAATTTTCCGCAGGAACATATACAAGATGTATAGTAAATTATGAGAGATATTCTACTCCTTATGGAGGACCTACTTTTTCAGATCGTACTCGATCTGTATATCAACTATGTAATCATTATAGACCTATAACAGTTGCTAGTAATAATCAAATAAATGAAGTTTATGGTGGAGATGTAATTGTTACATTATTCGATTATACTCAATATGATAAAAATTGGGGACAGGCTCCACCATGGTTAGCACGTGCAGGTGTAATAGCTGCAGGTTTACAAGGTGAAGAAGAAGATGGTGGTGGTAATTGTAATTCTGCTTGTACAATGACTGAAGATGAATTATCGGATTCTGAATGGGGAATAGTAGTAGGCTGTGTAGCTCCTTTAGAAATACATACTGCTAATCCTGAAATGAGACATGGATACCATTTTGCTTCTAAGGGAGGGTCAGCACCATCTGTATATCCTGATAATGGTACTAGTCTACATGATGAATATAGATATATGTCAGGGTATAATGCTCCTAATGATATTAGAAAATTTATTCCTGTTCCTTTTAATGTTAATCTAAACGAAGAGTTTGATACTAGAATCTATTATTCTAATACAAAAGTGAATGGCGAAACAGCTGATTCTTGGGGAACCTTTAAAGTAGGAAATTTTAAAGATGTAGAAGGAATATACGGTCCTTTAAATAATTTATTAGTTTTTGGAAATAGAATGATGTTTTGGCAAGATAAAGGTTTTGGAATTTTAAATGTAAATCCAAATGCTATTGTTCAAGCAGCTGATGGTTTAGAATTACAATTAGGAACTGTATCTAGTGGCACTGGTGCATTTATTCAATCTTATGAATATGCATCAACAAAATTTGGCGCTAAACAACAATGGGCTATAACTAAAAGTGATTATAATGTATTCTTTTTTGATATATTAAAAAAGAAATTCTTTGCTTATGGTGGTGATGGTAATAAACCATTATCAGATGTTACAGGTATGGCTACTTGGTTTGAAGACGCTTTACAAGGAGATATACTAAAGAAAGATAATCCTATCATGGGTGAGGGTATTACAGCAACTTATGATAATAGACATAGTGAAGCTATCTTTACTTTTCATGATAGAGGATTACCTAATACATTTGAGGTACAATATCTTAATGGAGAATTAGTAGGAAGCCATTCTGATTTAATGGTTGGAGCACTAAGACCTTTAGATAATTGTAATGATTGTTTAAATTTTGAATGTGGTTTTCATAGTTTCATGAATCCTTTAGTTATTGAACAGTTAGAATATAATGGACAAACATATGGCCCAATATTTATAGTAGTAAAAATAGGGTGTCCTGGAAATCCTGCAGTTGATCCTTATGAGATAGGTGATCTTATGTTTTTTAGTAATGATCTAGAATTTTTAAATCTTAGCGGAGGAGAAGTTTTTGAAATGTTATGTAATAGCGCTTCGAAAAGTTTTACATTATCTTATAATGAATTTATAAAAGGTTTTACTTCTTTTTACGACTTTCATCCTTCTATATATATTAATGATGGAAAAAGAATTATAAGTCCTAATTGTCAAAATTCATGTTATACAGGAGATGATTCTTTTTATAGGGATAAATTATATATGCATGATATAGGTAATTATGGACAATTTTATGAATATATAGTACCATCTTCAATAGCAGTAGTAACAAATGTAGCATCAGTTTCAACTAAAGTATTTGATAATATTTCTTTTCATATGGAATCATTACAAGTAGAAAATGAACCTTTAAATGAAGATTATGATGTTCAAAACGATGTATTTGATAAAGTTAGATTTATGACAGATTATCAAACATCAGGATGGGTAAACTTAATTCCAGGAAATAATATAAAGAAAAAAGAACGAGAATGGCAAGCACCTGTTTTTCGTAATGTAATGTCAGATACTCCTGCTAATAATGATCTTTATGATGTATCTAATTATGATTTAGATAGACAATTTAAAGATAGATTAAGAGATAAGTATTTAATGACAGAATTAGTATATAATAATTTTAATAGTTTAGGTCAGCCTAAAAACATTAAAATAATAATGGATTACTTTAGAGCTTACTTTAGAGGATCTTTTAGGTAAAAATTTGGAAAATCAATAAAAATTATTATTTTTGTAAATTGGTAAAGTATAGTTAATGGCGAATAAAAAGAAAAAAAGTTTTTCATATGAATATGGTGGTAATTCTCTAGGAATGCCTAAATGGTCTCCTATGATGAAAGCAGAATATGGTTATGGTTCTAGTGGAGCAAATCAAGGTTTAGATTTGGTAACAAATAATATAGATAAATTTTTACCTCCTACAAATCCTCTTTCTATAGGATTAAAAGTACTTAATACTGGAATAGATATATTCAATGTACATAGAACAAACCAAAAAATAAAACAAGAAAAAAAGACATTAAATGAGAAAAGAGAATTAACTAATCTGTTAATGGATCCAGATTCTAATAAAGACTCATTAAATATGACTCAGGCTATAGCAGCTAATCAAAGTGATATTGCAAGGATAGAGAATCTAGAAGAACAAAATATGATGACAGATGCTATTTTACCAAATGCTAGGAATCTAGTTAATGCTGGATTAGGTACTGCAGGAGTTGATTATACAGCTGAAGGTTTTGATGAAAAAGAATTTGTACAAGGTTTATTTGGTAATGCTGCTTATGGAGGATCTCAACAACCTACTGAAAACTATGAAGCAGAAGGAGGAGAAGTTATTCAACATGAACCTGGAAATCAGCCTGGAACAACAGGTAATATGAAAACTGTGGGTAATAATCCAACTTTATCTAAATTAGAAGGTAAGTCTCATAATCGAGGAGGAGAAGCTGTAAGTTCTGACGGAGATCAATATGTATATTCTAATAAATTAAAATCAGATGAATGGGGAATAACCTTTGCAGCAGCCGCAGAAAAAATAGCTAATAAAATAGAAAAATTTGAAGAAGCAGCAAGTGATGGGGATAAGATAACAAAAGATACTGCTGCAGCTATGATTCAAGAATGGAATGGTAGATTGCTTAAATTAAAAGAAGAACAAGAACGGAAGAGAGAAGAAAAATTTATGGAAATGTTACAGTCAGGTGCATCGATGGAAGAACTTTCACAGAATTTTCCTGATATACTTGAAAAGTTTATGCAAGAGAACTTAGATCCTCAACAACAATCTGGAGCTCCTCAGCCAGCTATGGATCAAGGTTTAGGAGAAGCAGAAGCTATGCTTCCACCTGAAATGAGATATGGTGGTAAAATGTATGAACATGGTGGACCACATGATGATGATCCATGGTTACCTAGAACAGATGTAGGTACAGATGCAACACAAGGACGTTTAACTGAAATGACTTTTTCAGGTTATGGTCAACCTTTAAATATATATTCAAATGATCCTAAAATGAGTGAATATCTTCAAGGATTATCAGGTACAGGAGATCAATTAGGCGCTAAATGGTGGGGAGGTCTTCCGCCAGATCTTAAAGCAAAAGCTCAAGACTTAGGTATTACTGGTTTAGGAAGCTTTGGTGATGATGTTAATCTTATAACACAATTTGAACAAGCTGCTAATGAATTAGGATATGAGATGCCTATAGAAGAATTAGGTCAAGGTAAAGTTGGAGAATATATTCTAGGGGTTTCTGATTGGTCCCCAACAACAACACCTTCTCTAGAAACAAAGGGATTTGAAGGATTTCCATCTAAAGAATTTACATTAAACCCTGATGATTTTAAAGTAGAGGAAGAAGAAGGTGGAAGAGAGAAATGGACAGCTCAACCTACTACAGATCCTTTATTTGGACCATTTCCTCCACAAAAAAGGCGTAATCCTATTGATTTTAGCTTTCTCAACACTAGGCGAAATATTGATTTAGGAGAAGGTAATGAAGATATATTTAATACAGGTACAGGAGAAGACAATGACCCTGAAACTGAAACTGAAACTCCAAATAGAAAAAGTAGGATAAATATGCCGAATTTAAGGAACATTCTGAAAATGAAATTTACAAATCAGAAGAAAGAAGAAAATGCTGAGGATCCTACAAACACTAAAGAAAAAAGAGGATTTGATTGGACAGCTTTACAAAATATGAAATTATCACCGTGGTATAATTTATCAAAATCTAAAGAACCACTAACTCCTAGCCAGATGCGTCTTAATCCTTTCTATCATGAATTAACTACTAGAGAAGATAGAGATATAAATATACAACCGATATTAAATCGTAATTTAGATATGATGTATACAAATCTAGATCTATCAAAAGACTTTACTGGCGGTTCAAGTAGTAGTATTATGTCTGCTTTTAATATGGCAGATCAAACAAGACAGCAAGGAGATAGTTCAGCTTGGGGTCAAAAATTATCAGGTGAAGCTCAAATAGAAGCTCAAAATGATGCAATGAAGATGGGGCTGGGAGAAGGCTTTGCAGCAGAACAAAGAAGAATAGATGAATTAATAGGTATGAAACAGGGTAAAAGACAAGAGTTTGAAAAAACTTTCTTTGAACAAATAGATGCAATGGGAGACTTAAATAGACAGGAAAGGAATATGAGGGCTCAAGATGAGATGCTAAGTAAAGTATTACAAAAAATTTACGGTATAAATTTAGCTGACTTTAAATCTAAATTTGGAGGATCTCCTCCTGAATATGATGTTAATCAGATAGATTGGAATGATCCAGAAATAATATCTCTTATAAAAAGTTTATTAAAAAATTAAAAAATGGCAATAAATCAACACATGCAACCTGCACAAACTTCTTTGATGCAGACTTATGTACCTCTTCCTTTTAAAGAGTTAGCTATGGTCGGTGCGCATAATAAAGAAAAAAGTGATGAAGGTGAATTATTATATAATACATTAGATCAAAGTTTATTAAAAGTTAAAGCAAGAGGACATGCACATCAGCAGATATTATCTGATTATTCTAAAAATTTTGATACTCAATTAAGTAATATATATGATAAGCATGGTGGAGATTATATGAAAATGATACCAGATTTAAAGGTATTAAAAAATACATTAGCAAAAGATGTAACTCAAGGAAATCTTGCTACTATTATATCACAAGCTGAACAAGCTGGTTTACATGATGAAGGTCTAGTAGAATTAAAAGGAAAAGAGGGAGGAAAATATTATGATGAAGATTTATATTGGCAAATTCCAGGGTCTGCAGGACGTGATTGGGTAGATGCTCAAATGTGGGGTCTGGTGGAAAATCCAAACCAAGAAGGAGTATGGGATTTTGATTTCCCTACAGGTTCTGAAAATCCTTATGTTACAGGAGAAGCTAAATTACCAACAGCTTATAGTTATAGCGGTCATCATCATGCAGCTCAAGAACATGATGAAACTAAAAAGGTATTTGATCCTATTAAAACAGAAGTACAGCAATTTGTTCAAGATGGGATGACTGTAGAAACACAAAGTAAAACTATAAATAGAATTTATAAAGCAGCTATGAATGATTATGGTTCTTTATCTTCTAATTATAGATCTGAAATTGAATATTTAAACGGTTTAAATGAAGGAGCAGATCCGTCTCATCCAGTAGAGAAAGCTACAGAATTCTTAGATGTATATTATGAAGTTACAGGCTTTATGGATAATGGAGATCCAATATTTGGAGATTTATCGGGCCAAGATTTATTAGATAGACAACAACAATATAAAGATTATATAGAAGCGTTAACATTAGAAGATGGAACAACTCCATCAGATGTGGCTAGAAAATTAGCTAATATCAATACAGTAGCACAATTAGGTGAAAAGTATGTATTAGGATCTACTAAAATAAAATCTGTTAGTGATTCTACAAAAGGTTTTAGTGTTAAAAGACCTGATAAAACTGTTGTCCAAATTTCTATGGATGGTTATGTTGAAAAGAATGCAATGCCTGTTATAACCGAGAAAGAGGGAGGAGCAACTTATGAACCTATTCATGATGCATCTAACCCAGCTCTAGCTTTTAAAAATTATACAAGAGATTTATTTATTGAATACGAAAATATGTTTAAAATGTATTCACAGTATATGGAAAATGAGGGATCAATGTCAGCAGAGATGAAGCAAGAAAAATTACAGCAATTACAAGATCTAGAATATCAAATAAGGGCTTATAAAAATGTTGAACATGATCTTTTACATGATACTGCATATGATATGGGCGTATTCGCTCGAATGGATTATGGTCCTGAAGGAGAATTTAAATTTCCTAATAGAATATGGGCTAAAAGAACGGAAGTAGGAAAAGAGCATTGGCAAGCATATGGTTATACAAATCTTTTCTTTGGTAAAGATGGAAAACCCGTTAGTTTGGATGAATTTATGAAGATACATGATTATAAAAATGAAATGCAGGTTTATCTAGATATGGAAGAACATTTAGCAAAACAACTTGAAAATTATAAACCTAGTTTTTATTCTCAAAATATTCATGATAAACAAAAGATGTCGGGAAGTGATCATATGCCAGTATCTATTATAGGTATGATGGTACATCCAGACTTCTATATTAACAATACAGATGTATTTGGTGATGATAGATCTTTATGGAAGAATGCTGAAGATAGAATTAAAGAACAAAAATTATTTCAAGGTAGAGATATTAGAAAACGAATTGTAGATAGCTCAGGAGATGCAGATTTCGATGAACAAGTAGCAAAAGCTTTATTACCTATATTTGGTAATACAGGTTTACAATCTGTATTTAGAACTCCTGATGGTAAACAAGTATCCATATCTGATTATTTTACCGAAGAATGGGGAGCTACACAATGGGGTGAATATTTAGAGGATATATCAGATAAAAATAAAGCTCAAAGTTTTTCAATTCAAGCAACTCCTTCACATACTGTAAATAATAGTTCTCTGTATCCTGGAGGGTTTAAAGGTATGCTTAGTATTCCGACTGGTGGAAAACATAGGGGAGCTGATAGTGAAGATTCAACATTAAATCTTTTCTTTGATATGCCTGCTGAATATACAGAAAGAAAACTAACTATGTATCCTGATGGTACTTTATATAAAGATTATGGTTCAGATGGAGCTGCAGAATATTTAAGAGTTAATATGGAATATGCTGTACAATTAGATTTAGATGCAGCTTCTGATATTCCAGGAGATAGAATTCCTACTAAAAAACGAGGAATTCCAGGTGGGGCTATGTTTGAAACAGGAGAATATGATCCAAATGATACATACCCATTAGGTCATTGGTATTTTGAAACAAATCCAATAACTGGTCAACCTCTTGTTAGTACTGATGGTACACAAATGGATCAATTTTTATTTAGACCTACAGAGGGTATGTTACTAGATGTAACATCTGATGGTACTCATGTATACGCTACAGGAAATGAAGTATTTAATGCAGATACTCAATTACAAGAAGTATTCAATGTTTTTGCTCTAAATGATCCTAATAGTAAATGGGCATTTGATATGATATTTGGAGGTAATGTATTAAATAATTCAGCAGATCAGCTAAAAGAACAATTTTCATATGAAGGAGGTATACCAGCAAAAGAAGATATTACGCATATTATAGAAGATAAATCAGGTCAAAGAGTAGAATTTGAATTAGAGGAGGGTCAAACATTATATCCATCTCGTTATAAAAATAGCGAGGGTAATAATGTAAATTTAGTTGAGAATCCAGCGATAAACGAAGTTCGAAATGGCCAAGTTTGGCCTAATGCAGGCTATGAAGATTATGAGGGGGAAAATGCATTAGATGAACCTCTTAAATTACCACTTTCTCATTTTCTACAGTCTACAAATCAGGAATTAAGAACAGTAGGTAGTGACTATTTAGATAATTTAGATTTAGATGTTTTATCTGGAGTAACAGTTACACTATCAAATGGTCAAACTGTAGATATAGCACAAGCACTTTCTGACGGTCGAATGACTATGGAATTTACTACTGGAGATGATCTTGAATTAGTTCAAAATAATTCTAATAGAGATTATAAAGAACAAGAAAAAATTTATAATGATGCAAAGAAAAAATGGGAAGATGGAGGAAAAGTTGGTAATATAGGAGCAGAAAAACCAAATAGTTCATTCCATACACTAGGACAAGCTATTGATATTGCAGGGGGTGAGGGTATATATGATATTATACTTGTTGATCGTACTGGATATGTTCCTGCTATTGCTCAAGATGATGTTCCTTGGCAGACAATGCCATCTAATAAAAGACACTTTTATGGAAAGAATTTTAGACCAGGAGTATGGATAGGTCAAATAAAGCAACCAGAAAACTATGGATTTGTTGGTGACTATGTTGATGTTTTTGGAGATACATGGAATGTTCAAAAAGATGATGCACAAGAATTTGCTAAACATGAAAAGAACAAAACAGGAGCTCTATATGCTTGGCCAGGTTATGCAGGTACACCGAAATCGATTAAGGATGATAGAAGACTGGGGATAGGATATATTGATTATTGGGCTGAGGGATGGTATTCTCAAGAATATCTAGAAGATCTTAAAGCGCTCCATGGTGAAAAGGATTATGACTATCAAGTCTTCCCAACAGGACTTGGAAAAACAAATCCAAATGATCCTTTTATACCTATAGGTACTAATGAAGCAGGTGGTTACATTTGGGGGGATGGTTTTTTTGGTGAGAATGATTGGTTTGATTATAGAGGTGAGGGATATACCGCTGCGAGTCCTGGTTGGAATTCTGTACGTTTAGGTGATATTACAATTAATGGTACAAAACCTTTTAAAAATACTCAGAAAGAATTAACTAAATTAGTATTTGATGCATTGTGGGAAACAAAAAATAATGGAGATAATTCTGCAATATTACAAAAAATAGGGAAACCCGTTACAGATAAAACAATGAGTGAAAATCCATTAGAGAAACTATATTTTAAATACAGTGATTTAGATTTTGGTCAGATGCCAGGAGAATGGTGGCACTGGTCAGTTGGAGAAAATAGAGATTGGAATAGTACTATAAAATATCCAGATTGGGTCGAATAATTATTACAAATGAGTGAGAAAACATCAGCATTAAAGGGTATATTTTCAAATACCTCTACAGAATTAGATCCGGGTACGAATTTACCTAAGAGCCCTACTAAAGGTCCTAACGACCCTCCTATTGCTCCTCCCAAAGGTGCTAAAAGGTATAATAGAGGAGGATCTAATTCTAATTTATGGGGAGATGGTGTAAATAGTGTATCTGATATATTTAAAATCCCTTCTGAAACAGGTAAGATGGGAACTCCCCCAACAATATTTCCAGGTCCTAGTTATTACGATTTACCGGATGTAGATTTTGATATATACGATAGAGGGACTACTCTTCAACGAAGAGCTAGTAGGCAAGGTGTAGGAGAACAAATACTAGGAGCTTTGAATCAAGCAGTATTTGGAGAAGTTTTAGGAGGAACTATTGAAGCTCTGGGAGCCTTAGCAGATTTTGCATGGGGTGGAATAGGTGAAACGTATGGTAACTGGATGACTGAATTAGGATCTGATATAAGAAATTTTACAAAAGAGATTACTCCTATTTATCAAATGTATCCAGGAATGGCTTGGAATCCGTCTGATTCTGGATGGTGGGCTCAAAATGCAGTATCTGTAGCATCTACACTATCATTACTTATTCCTGCTAGAGGAGTTCAAGTAGCGGGAGGAAAACTTATGATGGGAATTGCTAAGGGTACAAAGAAAATTAATAAGGCTAAAAAAGGAACTAAACTTCATAACTTCGCTAAAAAAATTGAAAATGCAGCGCACGGTACAAAATGGACTAGAGCTGCAGGTACGGCTGTATTAGGAGGTACTGCTAGTAGATTTATGGAAAATTATAGAGAAGCTGCAGAAACTGGAGTACATTCTCTTGAAAAAAATCTAAAATTTTTATCTGATCCGGAAAATCTAGAAGAGTTTTTAAATAGTGAAGAAGGTCAGATATTTTTAGAAGAAACAGGAATTACAAGAAATGATCCTAATATCGTAACTAAAGCTGCACAATATGCTTCCGGAAAAGCTGCATCGCATGCATTTAAAATAGATTGGGCTAACTGGGCTTTTGATGTATTTCAATACGGTCTTATGTTTTCTCCTGGGTTATTTGGAAAGATAGGAACACGTACCGGAAAAGGTTCTTCTGCTGCAACGAAAGCTCAACAAGGATTTTTAAAGGCTCCAAAAAAAGTTAAATCACCTAGATTTGGAAGACTAGGTGCTGCATTTAATTGGACTGTTAAAAAAGGTAAACCTTTTGCTAAATGGGCTGCATGGTCTGCTACAGAGGGTGTAGAAGAGATGGTTAACTATATTGGTATGCAAGAAGGTATTCGAAGAGGTGATTTAATATTAGGTAATACAGGATATACTAATAAAGAATATATAGAATCTGATGACTTTTTAGGACGTTTAGATCACTATATGGAACAAGGTGGATTTTGGACATCCGCTATGTGGGGTGCGATAGGTGGAGGTATATTTACCGGGGTTGCAGGTATTAGAAATAGAAATTATCATAAAAAATTAGCAGAACAAAAAGTACAAGAAATTGGAGAAAGAACAGCGTTAATTACTGAATTAATGCAAGAAAGACAAAGATATGAAGCAATAGGAGATATTGACGGTATGAGAAAGATCGATCAACAACTTGCTATTGAATTGGCGTTAAAAGCTGCAGCTGTAGGAAATGTAGACTTATTATTAGAAATGATTAATGACCCTATGATGGATGAAGCTTTAGAGTCAGGGGGAATGAAAAAAGAAGATATACAAGCTAAAAAGAAAGAAATAATAGAAACTGTTGAGCTAGTTGAGAAATTATATAATTCTAGAATGAATACCCTAACAGGGGATAAATATAGTGATGCATTAGGAGCATCTATTGTTAGAATGGAAATGAATATTTCTATGTATCAAAATCTTATTGATGAGATAAATAAACGTATAGAAGCAGGAGAAACATCAGATGTTGTTTTACAAGATGGTTTTAAAATTGGGTCTAATACTAAAAATAGATATGATTTACAAAGAAAAATACAAGAAGTAAATAAAGTACTTCAAATGTTTGAACAAATTAGGTCTGGTCTAGAAAAAGCAAATGCTGAAGCCGGAACTTCTGAAAAAGATAAACAACAAAATAGTTTAGCTTTAGAAGAAACTAATAAGCAGATAGAAAAATATAAACAACAATTATCAGAGCTTGAAAAGAAATCAACTCTTGCTAAAAAAGATTCTCAAGATAATTATGATGCGGGAGTATATAAACAAGAAGAAGACTTTTTAAAGAAAGTCCAAGAGATGGATCAAAGAGGGCTAGCAGAAAAGAAAGCTTTATATACAAATTTACGGGATTTAAGTTGGGAACAACTCAATAGATTATTATCAGGAGAAACAACATTAATAGATAAAGATAAAAAAGAAGTAGGAAAAGCAAGTGTTCCAAAAACTGAACAAGAGGTTATAGAAGATTCTTTAGGGACAGGTACAGAACAGGCTAAACAATCAGCTCAAACAAGAGCAAAAATACAAGATTTAAGAAACTTTATAATAAAAAATAAACCAAGTTTAAAAGCTCTTGATGATTTTATTGCACAATATCCTACTGATCAAGAGTTTCAAAGAGTAGCCGCATTAGCTAGAGAAGCTTATGCGCAATATAAAAATGAACAAGATTTTCGTGATAAAAATGACAGCTTTAGATCTAAATTAAAGAAAGTTATTAAAAAGGAAACAGACGAAATAAAAGATTATATTGATGAAGCTAATAAGAAATTTTTAGAAGAATTAGATAAACTTACTAAACCTAAAACATCTATGAAAGATGTACGTAAAGGTGTTGAAACAGAGATTTGGTATAGAAATTGGATAGAAAATGGAGCTCTTAGAACTTATGGTATTAAAGAATCTCAGGATTATTTAATTAATGAATTATTTGATGAATTTACACCGGTTATTTCTGTTGTTTGGAAAGGAAAAGTAGGTTCTTTATTTATAGACCCAGAAACTAATGAATATATTTTTAGACATGGAAGATCTGGAAAAGAAACAATTATACCTGTAGAGCCAGAAACTGCTTCAAATAAATATAGGAACTCTAAAGGACAGTATACTAAAGGAGCTACTTTACGTCATTTAGATATGAGATTATTAAAGAATTCATATCTAAATATGAGTATTATAGCAGATGGTAGAACTATTATGATTAATGGTGAATACTATAATATATTAGATTCTGATCCTTCATCAGCAATTAAATATAATAAAAAAACAGCTGAAGTTTTAGGAGTACATTTAACTAAATGGGATGGAACAAAAGTTTTCATTACTACTCCTGGCCTTAAATATGAGATAGCTAATATAATTGAAACTTTGGAAGCTGTTAAAAGAATTCAGTTTAAAAACTTAGTGCAAAATGATTTTATGATCATTGAACATGAGGGTACAGAATATATAGTTCAATATGAAAATGCTGGAATGAAAGGTTTATTCCAGGATTACCAAGAATTAACAGTTAGATTAGAAGATGGTACTCCAGCTTCTTCCGATATAAAGAAAGAAGTTTTAAAAATCGCTAATCAAAATCTTACAAAAGCAATAGAACAAGAAATTAATAATATTAAAGTTAAATATAATGAAGCTAGAACATCTAATAATGTTACTCCCGCCAAAAATACAGAAACAACTCTTGAGTCTACACCCGAACAAGAGGGCAAAATTTCTGAGGACCCAGGGAAGGTCAAACAAATTACGCAATCCGAAATAAATTCAGAGAAAATAGAAGAATCTTCTGAAGGAAAAAAGGAAGAATTAAATACAAAAGAAGAAAAAGATTTAGCGAACGGTGCACGTAATAGTATTGAACAAAATTCCTCTTCAATTACTGAAGAAGAAAATCAAAAGAATACAAAAGAAGAAGAGACACAGAATAAAGAACAAACGAAAAAAAAGCTAGAAGAGGTTATAGGCTTAGGCTCACAGCATGAATCAAATGAAAGTACTACACCTGAAGATGAGATGAATAAAGATCAAAATACTTTAGGATTAATTTCTTCTCCAACTGATACAGATCCAGATAATTTAGATGCACAATATCCATCAGGTTTTATTACAGAAATGGCCTGGATTAATATAGGAACAAAAGAAAATCCTTTAATTGTTAATTTACTTGATGGTAATGGTAATTTAATTGGAAATAGAATAGGTATTGGAACTGTTCCTTATATAGATAAGACTATAGAAGAAATGTCTAATCTTGAGAAGAGTTTATTAGAAGCAGGAAATGCTCGTATTGTAAAACTATATCATTGGAAACCTGTAGAATCAAATGTTGATGGTGTAATGACAGTTTTAACTGAAGGAAGTCGAGCTATTGTAGATGAATCTCAATTAAAAGAATTAACTAATGACGAAGGAAAGCCATTATTTAGAATATGGAAAACCAATACAGTAAAAGTAAGTGATTATATATCAACAGATGTATTAAATAGTCCTAAATTTGGGGTAGGGACTAAAATTATTTTAAGAGTTGAACCAAATGATCAATTCTTCTCATCAAATGAACCTAATAAAGTAACTATTACATTAAGATTAGCATCTAATCCATCTATTATTTTAACTAAAAGACAAGGAGTTTTTGAACAAGATGGAGAACTTTATGATCAAGTAAAGTCAATGTTAGAATCGGGAGATATTAAAGATATAGAAGCCGAAGTAACTGGAAAAACAAATGGATATGTTATCAATATTAAAAGGAATGGAAAATCAGTTGAATCTAGTTTAAATACTTTAGAAGGACAATTTCCTTTAATATTAGGTTATGCTCAAGGAGATGTTATGAGAATTGAAGGAGAAGAATATCAAGATATTATAGTTCCAGATAGTCCTTATTATGAGTCTGGTGCTACTTATTTAATTATACCTGCATCTAATGGAACATATATACCAGTCAGGTTAAATACACAAAAATTAACAGATTTTGCAGCTGAAAAAGTGTTAGAAATAATATTATCTGAGATTACAAATCCTGAACAAAAAAGAGCGCAAGTTAATAAAATTGTTAATGTTTATTCTAAAGTTACTAGTGATAAGGTATTGGCTTTAGATAATTATGAATTTAAATTTAAATATGGTGATTTTAATATTGGTATACAATATAATATAGAAGGAAGCGGTAAAAACGCTAAAAACAATTTAAAAAATGCAATAGAAGGTAAACCTTTTCATTTCAAATTATATGATGAATTTGGTCTTCAAGTTAGTAAAGGAGAGTTTAAAGATGGAGATACTATAAAACAAAAAACATTAAGAGAATCTTCAGAATTAAATATAAATGAAAACGGTCCTATAAAAGAGGCTATTATAGAACATTTAAAAACTAAATATTATAATATTCAAAAAAATGAATTAAATAGTGACCAAAAATTTATATCTCCCCTAAAAGATGGTAAAGTATATAAAAATTACTTAGAGTATTTATCAGACCCAGAATTAAAAATAATAACTCATGATATTCCAAGCGGATCTCAAACAAAATTCTTTAATACAAAAGTATTTTTTAAACTTACATCTAAACCAATTAAAGCTACTTCTAAAAAGAAGAGTGCACCCTCTTTCCTTAGTTCAAGTGACAAAAAAGTTATTAATAGTGTAGAAACTGAAAATGAAAATATTTCTGAAATTCCTACTGAATATGATGAAGTAAAAGGAAAAGTAAAAAAATCAGGTCGAAGAAAATACACTGTTACAGAACAAACAGATAATAGTCAAAGAAATCCTAATATTGAGACATTTGATCCAACAAAATTAGCAGGTATCCCGAAAGATAGTACTGTAGAAAGTTCAGATAATTTATCTGATAACGAGAATAATATTATATCAGATAAATCTGAAGAAAGAAAAAATAATAAAAGTGATGATAATTTTGATGTTCAATTAAGACAAAGATATGAAACAGATCCTGCATCTGATATACTATCTGAAAAAGAAGTACAATGGTTTAAAGATAAATTTGGAGAAGAGGGATTAGAAATAGCCCAAAGAATTAAATATATTATATTAAAAGATGGCCGAATGGCATATGGAAAATACCATAAAGGTATGGTTACATTAGCACAATTTGGTAAAGAAGGTACAGCTTATTGGGAAGCTATGCGTCGTATAATGGATTTACATCTAACACCAGAAGAAAAAAATGATTTAACTCTTGCAGCTATTAATAGATGGAATGATACAGATCAAAAACAAGTTGAAATAAATATTGCTAGAGGTTTTATGGAATTCATGTTAACTGAAAATGACTCATCTCTTTCTGGTATTTTAAAAAGATTCTTTAGAAATCTTCTATATTATATAAAAAATATGTTAGGTATGAAGCCTAGTATAGATCAAATGTTCAAAGATTTATCTAATAGAACTTATACAAAATATAATGTTAAAGAATTAAATGAATTATCTCAAGTTCAAAATGTAGCTAAATTACGAGAAAAGAAAAATTATACAGAACTAGAGGTTGAAGATATAACCTCAAGTATAAACTTTATGTTATGGGAACATTTAAATAATAAATATGGAGATAATTGGGTAGATATTTTAAGTAAACCTGTAGAACTTGCAAAAGAATATGAAAAAATTAGAATAAGTTGGAGAAATAAGTCAGAAGAAAGATTGAAAGATCCAAATTTAAGTGAGCTTAATCGAAGAATCCATTCTAATATATTAGATATAACTGATGAATCTGTATTTTATACCCAATTTGAAAAAGTAGGTAAAAATAGAATCAATTTAGAAAATGTTACTGATGTTGGATTTAGAGATTTAGCAGTAGAAGGGTTGATAGAATGGGGTTATAAATTTAAATTTAAAAAAGATTTTACTCTAGATTACGACTCTAAACCAGAAATAACAGAAGCAATTCCTAATGAAGAAGAAGTATCTACTGAAGATATTGGAATTGAAGATATAGAAAAATTAGAAAAGATATATGGTATGAATTTTTGGCATCAAGACCAAAGATCTACATTATCTAAAGAGGTTAAAATAGGATTAAGTTTTATTAAGAGCCGTGAGAGAAGTAATATAACAGGTAGTTATAAATTTATACCATTTGATGATATATATAATTATATTTCTGCTGCACTTTCTAATGTACCTCAAAAATATATAGAATCTACATTAAGAGGTTTACAAAATAAAACAGTAAATGGTCAAAATGTAATGCCAAGCGTTATTAGAGTATTTGATCAAGCTTCCGACCAATGGAAAAGAAAATTCTTAACACATTTCAATAAACAAAATATTTTATTTAAAACATTAGTTATTGAAGGAGGTAAAACTAAAACTGTATTTACTAATAGAAATGGTATCCACCAACAAATTATGAATGAATGGATAGCAGCACGAGGTTTAACTAATATCTTTACAGAAAGAGTAGGAAAACCCGACGAAATAAATATAGAAGAAGTTGAAAAAATATGGAGTAAAACAAAACCAGACATTTTCTATGATCAATTAATGCCTATTTACCAAAAATATATTAAATTATTAGGTAATCAAGCTGAACAAACAAAAGGAAAAGAAGAATATTTAAAAGTAATGACTCTTATTCTTGAAAAAATTGGGATAACTATACCAAAAGATGTTCAAAATGGTATTATAAATGATGAAAAAATGAATGTGAAAGATTTACATTCATATATGACGGGTACAAATTCTGTATCTTATATGTTCACTAATAAACTTTTAAAAGGACTTAGTCCATATATAGCAGAGAATCTAGAAGGGATGGCTCTTGGTAGACTTGCAGAGCTAGTTGCACAGTATAGAGTTGATAAATATTTATCTTCATTTATTGGAGGAAACAGAAAACCTATATTTTCTATTAATCTTAATACATTTGGTTCAGATAGAGTTAATTTATTAACAGATCCTAGAACGTCGAAGCAGACAATAGATGAATATTTAAGTGATTCTTTTTATAATCCTCTTCCAGATAATAACAATTATATGCATCTTATTTTAAGATTGTTACAAATCCCTGAAGTAAGAGATAAATTTGTATTAAGTACTTTTGATGTTATACAAGAAAGAGGAGAATTTCAAGCAGGTAAAACATACGACGAATTAACAGAAGCAGTTTCTTGGAAAACAAGATATGCTATGTTTTATAATAATGGATTACCATTTGCAGAAATTAATACAGGTACTAAAAGTGATAAAACAAATTTTCAATTTGTATTAGTTCCTAAAATAAACTATATGAATAGACGTCTTGGATTATGGACATCTCCTCATCAAGAAAATGCAAAAACATTTGTAGATACAGCTATAGATTTATTATATCCTTTAGCATTAGCAGAATACAATAATATAATAAGAACAGAAAATGAATTATTTGGTCCTACTCCAATAAGTCCACGGGAAGAAATAAAAAATGTACATTATAAAGATGTTCCAGGAGATAGAAAAGGAAATGGATTAAGATTCTCTATGTTGGATATATTAAATGATTCTCAATATGAAATATTTACTCCAGAAGGTAGATTAAGAAAACCTAGTAATGGGCTGACTCATGAAGATATGAATAGAATACAAGCTTTAATAAAAACAGGTATTAAAAATTTCGTATTAAGAGAAGTGAATAAAACTTTAGATTCAATGTCTAAATCAGGGGTCGTTAATAAAGTTAAAGAAGGCCATTATACAAATAATGGTTTACCTAGTGAAACATTAGCAGGAAGAGTAGGTACTGAAAATAATATATATGACTCCTTAGTTGGGTTTGCTATAAACGATTTAGTATATAAAAATTATCTCTCTACAATATTCGGTCCACCGGCCTTTTATTATAAAAATATTGTAGATAAAATGAAAAGAGGTTACCAAGATGTAACTCCAGGTTATAATGTAATAGTTGGTAAAAATGGTATGAAATCAAAGTTTAACCATGTAACATTACGGGATATTTATAAACAACGACCTGAAAATGTTGCAAGGATAAAGAAAATATTAACAGATGCAGGAGTTTCTAATAAGGTGGCAGATAGAATTTCACAAGCATATGCAAGTGTAATTAAAACTGATGGTCAAGGATATGTAACATTAGAATTTTACAAACAGATTTTAGAATCTACAGGACAATGGAGCCCTCAACATCAAGAGTATTATGAAAAATATTGGGTTACAGGTAAAAAAATGCCAGCAGAAGCTAGAGATTTATTATTAGATCCTCTTAAAACATTCTATTTTGGACCAAGAGTACATACTAATTCATTAGGAAATACAAGATTACGATGGGAACAATTAAAACATTCGGTTGTACCATTATTAAGAGAATGGACTGAAACTACAAAACAAGAAGGAGAATTTACTTTAAATAATCTTAGACAAAGAATGGAAGGTGTAGGACAATATAAAGGTTTTACTCCAATAGATATGGTTGATTTTGAATCAGGTGTAAAAGTAGGTGCTAACGGTCTTACAGAATTTAATAGACCAGAAACATGGGTAGTTGAACAATTTGAAACTAAAAATTTAAGATTACCACAACTTATTAAAACTAAAGTTAAAGATCCATTAGATGGAACTCAATGGGCTAAATTAATTTTAGAGAATTTATCTGTAGATAATAATTATACAATATTTGAAAAATCTTTTAATGGAGAAGAATTAAGAAAATTATATAACGATATATATGCTGAGAAAATTAAAAGATCTTCAGAGAAACTTATGAAACGAATAGGTTGGAATTCATTTAAACAGAAATGGGAAAATAGAGACGAACTTATAAATACGCCAGAATTTGCACAAGCTCAATTAGAGTTTTTGAAAAAAGTAAGAGCTATTATAGAAGATGGATTGACACAAAGAAATATGTCAGGTGTATATTTTGATGCTTTAGATTTAAGGGAAGTAAATGATATGATTACTAAATTTGATTTTGCTGTTCCTTTAGCATTCCCGACGTTTGCTAAAACATTTGAAAATTTACTTAATTCAGTTGTTAAAAATAATGTATTAAAACAAAGAGTACATGGTATGTCTGCTGTACAAGTAGCTGAATTTGGATCAGGAGTAGGTCAATTTACTGATGAATTACAAATTAAAAGATCTCCAAGTGGTGGTATATATGCAGAAGCGAGATTGTCTTATGATATAGCTCTTAAATTAGGTTACCAGGGTAAAGTAGGTGAAATAAAAAATATAGATAAAAATATCTTAGAAGTATTAGGATATCGTATTCCAACTCAAGGTAAAAATTCTATGATATCTTTAAAAGTAATTGAAATATTACCAAGTACTATGGGAAGTATTATTCAGGTTCCTTCAGAATTAACTACAATGATGGGACAAGATTTTGATATTGATAAATTATATCTTATGTTCCCAGAACGTACTAAAACAGGGACAAAAATTGAAGCGTTCTCATACGACACATATTTATCTAAAGGAAGAAGTTTTGATGGTATCGGAGAGCAGAGTTTAAATAATGCTTTATTTGATATTAGAAAGGCTATACTAGAATCTAAACATACTGCTAGAGAAATTTTAGATCCCCTTGATACAACTACTTATGAAGAAAAAATACGTGAATATGAACGTTTAGGAATAATACAGAAATTACAGAACTTGGCTGCAAATGCAACATCGACAGATGTATTCTTTGAAATGATTAATAAGGATGCTAATATGCTTATTGGTTTATTTTCATTACATGCTACAGGACATGCAATGGCCCAAGAAATGGGATTAGAATTAGATGATTTTTATTCTATTAATATAAATATTAATGGAAATGAATCATTAACTGATTTATCTCGTATTTTTGATTATTATGGTGGATTTATATCTACTAATATTTCTGAAGATCAAAATGAATCATTAGATAACGGTACTAAACAACAAATAGGTAGGGTAGGAATTAATGTTTATAATCACGGTGTAAAAGCGCTTTTAACTAGAGCTGGGATCCCAGGAGGGATTGCTATTGATTTTATAAATCAAAAAATAATTAGAGAATATTTAGAGCTAAGACAGACTCAACCGGAAACAGTAAGTGAATTAGAATTAGCTGAACAATTAGCAGCTAAATATAAAGTTGCACAAGAATTCCAAGAAGCGAGAAAAGGTGCTAGATTTTTTACACCTACTCCAAAAAGCTTAACAGAAGGTCTTTCATTGGATTTAAAAGATAGAGAAAATGCTATTCAACAAATACAATTATTATCAGACTTTTTAAAATACCAAAAAGTAGGTAAAGATTTATCTAAATTTAATAAAATGGTATCTCCGGAGACTCTTAAAAATACAAGTAGAATGAGTTTCTTCGAAGAGTGGAAAAGAATAGAGGAATATTTAAACAGTGAAGATTCTTCATTAAGATGGACAAAAGGAAAAACAGCTAGATTAGAAGCATATGAAAAGTATGGTGTTGATGCAGCGTTAGATTTAGTAGGACATTTCTTACCTTATAATACTGAAGCATTTTTAGCATTAAAAGATAAAATTAGTGAAGTATTGGCTATTAGAGATGGTATATTAAAACCAGATCAAATAGATGTAATAAATAGTTTAGCTTTATATTGGTTATTTACTCAAAGAACAGAAGATAATCCATTACATAGAGCTTTATATGCTACAAATGAAGAGAATGCTATAACAGGAGAATATAATTCATCTTTAATATCAAAAAGATTATTTAGTAAAAAAGAAAGTTTAGCTTCTGAGTTATTAAAATTAAAGAAAGACTATCCAGAATTAAGAAATGATATTTTATTTGGGCTGTTATTCCCACATCGTGATAATGCTATAAAGTCTTTACAATTAATAGCTTTTAATAATAGTTCTAAACTTAGTCCTATTGTAAGATCTAGAATTTCAAATCGATGGAATGAGATATTAAATTTAGGAAAAAAATGGCAAGGTCAAAAATTAGAAGAATTAAGTCCTCTAGATAGGCTTCAAGCAAATAAAGATCTTAGATTACAAAAATTTGGATTACAATTAGCAGCTTATTCTATAATAACATCAGGATTTATGATGGGCCCTAATTCTTTTATTGATTTATTACCTATTTCTTATCTTGAAGGTGCAGGATTTACTAGCTTTTTTAGAAAACAAATAAGAGGATTACAAGATCCTGGATTCTTTGGTGACCATGCTATAGATCAAATTATACGTAATATATTTAAAGATAAAGGATTAGTCCATTCGGTAAAATGGAGCAGTTTGCAAAAACCCTCTCTTAAAGGATTATTAAGCTTTAATAAAAATACTTATTTTGTACGATTTGATTCTAATAAAGGATTAAAACAACATGAAGATCCTAGCACTGCGGCTAAATATATAAAATCATACCATAGAGATACTACAGGAAAAGGAAGAGGAAAATGGAGATTATTTAGAATGGTAGGAAATCCACAACAAAATGGTGCTTATTATGAAGAAATATCACCTTTAGGAGAAAGATGGAAATTTGTAGAATTATTTGAAGGAGGTTTAAAAGAAAAAAGTGTACATCCAGAGAATACAACTAGATTTAATATTACCCAAGAAAATGATATACGTGATAATACTACAGAAGGTGGAAATCCTAACAATGTATCTAATTTTGGAGAAAGTATGGGTTTATTTAGAATAGCCCCAATGTTTAAACAATCTATTATAAAAGATTTAGATAATCGATTAATAGAATGGGTTCAAAAACATTATGGATTTAGTATTCAGGAATATAATAATCTTAAGAAAAGATTAGGAATTGATGCAGTGGGTATGGCAGATCTTTTAAATAGAACTTTATATTTATCAAGCTCAAGAGACCGTTTAACTGTACCAGAAGAAGTAGGACATGTTTTTATAGCATCATTACCTGAAAATATACAAAGAGAAATAGCAAGTTTAGCAGGCCAAACTAAATTACATCAAGAAGTTGCTAAAGAATATGCTAATGTATACCAAACACCATTACAATTCCAATTAGAAACTGCTGGTAAGTTATTAGGTATGTATATTACACAGCAAGAAACAGGAGAAACTCTTAAAATAGAAGAAGCGGAAACTCCTGGTTTACTTGGAGCATTAAAACGTGCCTGGAACTGGCTTTGGAATAATATATTTAAATTATTTAATAAAGACATAGCTAGAACTGAATTAGAAAAGAATTTAGACGAATTATTTGGTCCTATGGCATCTAAAATTTATATGGGAATGAATCCTACAGAAATAAATAAAGATGCATCGGCTGAAAATTTAAAAACATTTGCAGAATTAGGAATAAATAAATTCTATAATCTAAATAAAGCAGCAGATAATATGAAAAGTAAAATTATAAATGCTGTAAATAATGTACAAACTTTTGTAGATGAAACGGGTAGAAAAGTAGATCAAAGATTAAGTAATGATAGTGTATCTGATTTAATTAACAGAGAAAAAGAAAGATTAGAAAGAACATTAGGGTGGAAAAAATCTGATTTCTTAAAAGAGCTTTTAAAAGAGAGTGAGGGAATCCAATTACCAGAAGTGAACGGAAAATTCTATACTATGGATGGTATAAAATTACATAGAGTTTCTGATGTTATTCAATTATACCAACAACCGTTCGAAGAAGCTAAATTTGCTTCTTTAATAGCAGCAAAAAATAAAAGAGAAGGGAATGAATTTAATACTAAAGATAGAGTATTAAAATTGTGGGAATTTCTTAGAAAAGATGTAGGAACAGGTATTCATACAGCTTTAGAAGCTATCATTAATAATAAAGATCCTAGGGAAGCTTTAACAGAATTAAATTTAAATCCTATCTCTAAAGCCGCTATTTTAAATAATTTACAAGAACTAAAAGATTGGGTAAATAAAAGAAAAGCAGCTGGAAGTAAACTACATGCAGAAGTAAAAATAGGAGACAAAATTGATTTAATAGGTGGTACAATAGATGTTTTAGAACAAACAAGTAATGGTAGAATTATTTTACATGATTGGAAAACAAAAATGTTAGGTAAATTTGTTACATTAAATCAAAAGTTACCAGCATTTAAAGAAGGTCCATTAAGTGGATTACCTAATACTAAATTAAATCAATATAGATTACAACTTTCGCTATACAAACATATTATAGAACAAAAGGGATTAAAAGTAGATGACATACAAGTCCATGGTATAGAAGTAGATACACAATGGAGTGAAAATGGAATTTTCTTTAATAATATTAAGTTTTTATCTGATAGACAAACAGCAAAGTCTACATTAAAGAATATAAAACCTGTAAAATCTTACATAATTACTAATATTATGCGGGATATTAATCCTAGAAGTACTGCTAATATTAAAAAAGAGATAGATAATATATCTAAAGTAGCTGATATATTAGCAGAAGCTAGAAATAATATTTTAACAAAAATAGCAGCACATAAGAAAACAGGAGATAAAACATATAGAGCTAGTTTAGAATCTTTATTAACTAAATTAGATGAATTGAGTGAACGACAAGGGATAGCAGAATTTATGAAACAAGCTGTAAGAGATATTAATTTAGCGCATAAAAGATTATTAGAATTACAAGAAAAATCAGCTATTAATGCAAAAGATTTAATTGCAATAAGGAATTTTGTTGGAACTTATGATATTTTAGATAGAATGTTATTGATGTTACCAACATTAGTAGAAACAGATCAAATAAAAGAAATAGAAAACTTTATTGCACCAGCTATTGCAAAAAGACAAATGATTGATAGCTTATTCCTAGAATTAGGAATACCATTAGTGGCTAGTTTAATTATGGAAAAAACTACTAATCCAGACATGACTCTAGAAAAAGTAACTAAGCAATTAACCGAAGCTAGCCGTGATATAGGGTATTTAGAAAGATGGTTAGATGCATTAGGAGATTCAAATGATACTATATTAGCTAATGTAGATAAAATAATTAAAGATAAAAGAGGAGAAGTACAAAGATTTGAATTAGATCTGATATATGGAAGTGATACTCAAACTGGATTGTATGATATGCTTAAAGAATTAGAAGATTATCAAAAATCACAAGGAAAAAATGTTAATCATTTTAGAGAATTGTATGATTTCATGTTAGAAAGAGATTCTAAAGGAGAACTAACAGGAGGTATCGTACAAAAAACTACAAAAGAATGGAGAGATAAAGTAAAAGTTCTTATTGAAAATGCTCAGAAGCAAGGTAGAAAACCTACAAAAAGAGAATGGGCAGAATTTTATAATAATAATCCTATTGAAATAAATCCACAATATACTTCATTAATGAATCTTAGTGAAAATGATACTAGAAGAAATTTTTATAAATATTGGGTTGATACATATCAAAGTGCACAAAAACAATTACCAGCACATATGAGAAAAGCTTGGGGTGGATTTATGTTACCTTCTATAAGAGCAACACATCAAGAGCAATTATTAGAGAAAAAAGGAGGTGTACATAAAAAAGGATTAGCAGCTGTAAAAGAAGTATTTACTGAACATATGGCAATACATGAAGATGATGTACATTATGGACAACTATTAAATGAAAAAGGAGAACCTTTAGATTTTGTACCTATTCATTATAATAGATTAATTGGTACTGAAGAAGATCAATTACATCCTGAAGATGTTACCTATGATTTAGCATCTCAATTAAGAATGTATACTACAATGGCTACTAACTTTGCTAAAATGCAAGAAGTATTACCTGAATTAGAAATTATTAAACAGGCTATTAAAACAAGAAGAGTCGTTAAAAATTGGAGTGGAAAACCGGTTATAGATCCTGTAACACAGCAACCAGTAACAACGCCAGGTATACAGTCTCATGCTTATAATAGATTAATTGATTACTTTGATATGGTAATTTATGGAAAGAGAAAAGCTAAAGGAAATGTTAGAGAGATAGCAGGTAAAAAAATCACTTCTGATAAACTATCTGACTCATTCTTAGGATATAATGCATTAAGAGTACTTGCACTTAATAAATGGGCGGGTATGGCTAATATAGGAATGGGTACTCTTATGAATTGGATCGAAGGGTTTTCTGCACAATTTGTAACAATAGAAGATTTAACAAAAGCAACTGCTACTTATTATGGGGATAGTAAAGGAATAATTGATGATATCCTCCAACGAAGACCGTCGTCTAAAACAGGATTACTAAATGAAGAATATAATGTTTTACAAAATTTTGATGAATTTGGTAAAAGAATAGATCATAGAAATATTGGTCTTAGAAGTTTACATTTAGGCGCTTCTTTCTTTATGATGTCTGCTGGTGAGCATATGATACAATCAAAATTAGCTCAAGCTTTTATGCATAATAAGAAGTTTAAAATTTCAGGTGGTAAAGAAATAAGTTTATATGATGCTTATACAGTAAAAAATGGAAGATTAGTATTGAATAAAGAGGTAGCAGAACAATGGAGTGATGAAGATAGAGTTAGATTTTCTGAAAAAATTCAAGCTGTTTATCAACGTATGCATGGTATATATAATACAGCAGATAAAGCAGCTCTTCAAAAATATGCTATAGGTAGATGGGTTATACAATTCCGTAAATGGATGCGCCCAGGATGGGTAAGAAGATTTGGAGGTATAGAAAAAATGTTTTATGATAAAGAATCAGAATTTAAAAATCCTGAATGGAATGAGAGATTTGATTCTTATTGGGAAGGAAATTATGTAACTACATTTAAATTTTTAAAACAATTAGCTTCTGAAGCTGTCAAAGGTAAATTCCAAGCTAAACTTAATTGGAAAGATCTTTCACCGTGGCAAAAAGCTAATTTAAAAAGAGCTTTTGGAGAAGTTAATGCTTTCTCTATTTTAATGTTAGCTAGCTATTTATTAATTCCAGAAGGAGATGACAAAGATGATGCTCCATGGAATACAATTTATGTATTAAAACGTGTACAACAAGAGTTAGGATTCTATATGTGGATTCCAAATACTATTGATATTTTAAAAGCTCCCGCTGCTAGTATAACTACTATAGAAGTATTCTTTAAATTCTTAGAACAATTAGCTGATCCTACTGAACAGTATGAAAGAAAGACAGGAAAATATGAAAAAGGAGATTATAAAATTGAGAAAAGATTTAAAGACTTATTACCGTTTAAAGAATTGTGGACCAGGGCTGAGGATAAACTTAAATGGTTTGATTTAAAATAATGGAAAAATTTGATCCCTATAATGATGAAGAATTAGATGGGTTTTCAGATGAAGAAAAAGAAGTAATAAGAAGATCATCTATGATTAATACTTATAGACTCATTGTTAATAATTACGACTTTAGTATTTTTCCTGATACCATGTTTTGGTTACTCACAAATTATAAAGATAAAAATGTTCTAGATATTTTATTAGAGTATTTCGAATCTACCGAAGAATATGAAATGTGTGCAGATATCTATAAAATACAAAAATCTTTGGACAGAGTAATTGCCAACCGTGCGAAAAAAAGAGAAGGCTTGATTAAATACTTAATAGAGCCAAATAAAGATGAACAGTAGACATCACCGGTATTCTATACCAGCAATATCTACTATGTTCATCAATTTCTTGAATTCGTTTTTATCAAAAATCTCATCATCCTTATTAATAATAGGCCAAACTTCATCATCTGCCGATAATTGAATACCGATTTTATCTTCCCAGTACTCTCTTAAAGTGCTATCCTTATCCAGGATTAGGGGCATTGGGCTATTTTTAGTCCGATGTCTCATAATACGAATTTTAGCGGGATCAGAAAATTTAGAATATTTACCCGTTATAAAGTGATTATAATCTCTTTCAAAAGAAGGGGAAATTGTAAATACGAACATAATATAACCATCTACAGCATCATAAGATACTTTAAAATATTTATCATTTTCTAATTTTTTTTCCAATTCTCTAAAAGAATTATTATACATCCATTTAAATAACACAAAAACATCGGGGGAACTAAAATCCCAATCATTCATACTAGTATCACCAAGATACGCATTTACAATATAGGGTTTTAATTCCATCTTTGAATAACCAATTAATGGCATCAAAAATTCCAATGTCTTCGTGGGGGTAATATTATCCTTTATTTTCTTCAATTCTAGAGATAAACTCATCTGATAACTTTAAATTAACAACTCCATCATTTTTATAATACTCCATTGGGAAATCCCATTGGTTATTGTCTACATGCCATTTATATCTATTAACTAATTCATCAAATTGATCTAAACCAATAGATAAATCTGCTAGATCTGGCTTATAGACAACACACTCATGTAGGCCAGTGGTCTGCACCACTACAATATAAGAAAGAATATCGTATTCTTTAGTATCAATTCCAAGTTTTTTCAAATAGCTATGTACTGCTAGTCTGTAAATAGCCATCTGTCTATAATAATTATAAGAGAAATAACTTCTCTCAAAATTATATACAGATTTGGAACTTGTTTTCAAGTCTACGATATAAACTTTCTTATTTTCTACATCAAGTATTAAATTGTCAATAATAGATTTTACATCAATTTCTTTATATATCCAAGAAATTTCAAATTCAGGCTTTCTATCCCCCTCACCAGGGAATATTAAACTGTTTGCTTTCTCATGTTTTAAAATACTACTATGGCAAGCCATTACAGTATTCATATCATCTTGAGATAATACAGTTTTACCTAAATTTTCTTTTAGAAATTTGTAATAAGCTTGATTCTCGTCAGAATTAAACTTTTTTAACACGGTTTCTAAGGCCGTTTTAAAACCAGCTTTATCATAACATAACTCATGTAATGTTTGATAACCATCTAATTTCATTTCTTTTGGCATATGTTCATTAATCATAGTATCTTCCGCTTCTACATATGATTCAATGAATACACCCATCATTCCTCCTACAGGATTAGAATGAGATACTACATATCGATTATTAAATTCGGTAAATTCGAACATATAACAATGTATAGCAGATCCTAAATCAAATGCTTTACTATCTTTATCTAATTCTCTCCTTTTGTATTTTAAAAAATACTGAGGACTTACACTAAGAGCACTTAACGAAGAGTGACTAATGTGATTTAATATATCATTCATCTTTTTTATATTTACTTAGTTCGAAAACTAATTTTCTATCCTCAAAGTCCTCTACAGGTACAAATTCAATTTCACCAGAATTAGGAATAATTTCACAATTATCATCATCAATCATACCCATTTCTACTAAGGTATCTTGAAAACATTTAATCCATATCCATAAATTGTCTACATCCCATTTTGGAACGTAACCATCTTTAGGCTTCCTCCAACTTAAGTTCCCTTTATACATTCTTACATCACCATGATTTATAGCTGTATAAACATATAATTTAACTTTCATAGGCAATAAATCGTCTAATTCAAGTATATCTGGAATATATTGTTGAATATATGTATGCATTCGTCGAACTACTAAAGCTCGTAAATGATAATTCATACCAGTAAATAATTTTTGACCGTTTATTTTAACATATTTCTTTTTAGTTTTTGCTATATGTGTAATAAACTTAGGAATAGTTATTAATACTTTATCCATGTTTCTTAATTGCTTTGGGAAATAGGGAGCCCGTTAGGACCCCCTCCCTGATTAACTTAATTACTTGCAGCTATTTCAACAGCTAAACGATCATTTTGAGCTAATTCAGCTTCAAGATCATTTATTTGTTTTCTTTTAGCTTCCTCATATGCTTTTAAATCTTCTGTCATCGATTTAGCATTGAATTCACTATAATCAGATTCTAGATATACATTCTCGTTCTCACCATTACTAATAGCAATAGGAAAATATTCACAGCATCTCATTTTAGTGTTATTGTAATCTGATGGCACTGCCACCACATTACGAGGACTTACTAATACTTCAAGTATCACACCGTCACCATACCCAAAGTCATGAACATATTCCATAGATCCCACGTGTAATCCATGAGAACATGTTTGACCCGGATCAGGGTCACACTCTTCTCTTGGCATTATAATAGGCTGACCTACTTTAATTACCATTCCATGAGCGCCACTATGATAAGGTGCAAAAGTTAATGATTGAGTATATTTCTGCTCTTGTTCGCCAGTGTCTTCATTGTATTCGAACTGAACAATTTCTTCCCCAGTCTTTTTATCATACTTTGACTTAACTTTACAGGCTTTATACGCAAGAAAATACCCTTTGTCTGTTATCGGATGGCCATTATGCTCTAGAAAGCTATATAATTGCTTTCTAACAGCTTTATCCGGATTTAATAACAGATGCTTCCAGAAATTAATTAAACCTTCTAAAGGAATTCCATCCTCCATCCACTTCATTAATTTCTTTGCTAAAAAGTTTGGTATAGGATCAGTAGTACCTTTAAGATACATTTTCCTACCACCATCAAATTCAAATCTCCCATCAGTTTGATTTTGAATTCGGTGTCCAGGAGTTAGCAATTCCTGAACCTTGCCAATAATGGCAGCTCGTTCATTATTATCTCTAGATTTATTATAATTTTCAGCTAATTTAATAACTTTATCAGCTTCAGAGAAGCTTCTAGAAATACTTTTTGGTAGTCCATCGATAATGACTTGAACGGTGTCTTTTTCGACTTTACAGACTAAATAACTATTTTTCATTTTTAATTAATTTTTTATTCAATTTTTTAAATTTTAAGGTTTCTTTATTCTTAGATTTTAGATAAGCTCTTAATGTTAAAAATAACTCTTTATCACGAAGTCGTTTTTCATCATTACTAGTTTCAACTTGTCTTAAATTTTGAATAATATCTAATCCTTTGGCATATTCTTCTAACTCTTTTAAAGTTTCTAAAGCTTTATGATCTACACAATCATATTCCTTACACATCTCTAATAAAACCTCTCTTTCTTTCCAATTTAAAGATTGAAAATGATTATAATAATTAATATGCAATTTATGCAATTTTTTCCATTTATAAAAGAGTTTTTCATTAAGAGGTTTAAAGATTTGGAACATATTAATAGCTTCAACTCTATCTTTTATTAAATGAGCAGTATACCATCTTTTTACAATATCATGTTTCATTTT